>Ga0308170_10000150_pt1 | contig 128018 bp, 125 predicted proteins | sample PhyBR2_2_FD_202136 | JGI IMG/M metagenome (GOLD analysis project Ga0308170, IMG submission 202136) | Phyllosphere microbial communities from UC Gill Tract Community Farm, Albany, California, United States - DLSLSB.R2 | ecosystem: Host-associated > Plants > Phyllosphere > Unclassified | place... | reverse complement strand
GCGCCGCCGGGGCGGGGGGGGGGGGGCCCCGCGCCCCCCCCGCCTCCAGTCATCCGTGTCGGTGCGCCGGGACTACACTGGACACCCCTCTTTCCCGAAGGGTTGTGTGTGTCCGAACCGACCGAGATCGACCGTGAGCGCGGCTACGTCGACGGCCTCTTCCGTCGTCTCGACGAGCTGACCGCCGAGGCCGAACAGCGCCTCGCCGAGACCCGCCGACAGGCGGTCGGCGGGAACCACCAGAGCCGCAGCGAGCGCGACGCGTACGCCAGGCTCTACGAGGACACCGTCGCGACGCTCGAGCGCGTGGGGGACCGTCTGGTCTTCGGCCGGCTCGAGGTCGCCGAGCCCGACAACCCCGACGACACCTTCCGGTACATCGGCCGCGTGGGGCTGCGCGACGCCGAGCACCGGCCGCTCCTGCTCGACTGGCGCGTCCCCGGTGCCAGTGCCTTCTACCAGGCCACCGCGGCGCACCCGATGGGCATGCGCTCCCGCCGGCACCTGTCCCTGCAGGGTCGTCGGGTGGTCGGCGTCGAGGACGAGGTGTTCGACGCCTCGCTCTACGACGACGAGCGCACCCACCTGCAGGGCGAGGGCGCGCTGCTCGCCGCGGTCACCGCCGAGCGCACGGGCCGGATGACCGACATCGTCGCGACGATCCAGGGCGAGCAGGACCGCATCATCCGCTCCCCGCTCGAGGGCGTGCTCATCGTGCAGGGCGGTCCCGGCACCGGCAAGACCGCCGTGGCGCTGCACCGCGCCGCCTACCTGCTCTACTCCTACCGCGAGCGGCTACGGGGCTCCGGCGTGCTCATGGTCGGACCGTCCCCGGCCTTCCTGACGTACATCGAGCAGGTGCTCCCGTCGCTCGGCGAGACCGGCGTCGTGATGGCCTCACTCGGCTCGCTCTACCCGGGCGTGCACGCGACGACGCACGACACCCGCGACGTCGCCGCCGTGAAGGGCGCCGCCCAGATGGCGTCGCTGCTGCGCCGGGCGGTGCGCTCGCGCCAGGTCGTGCCGACCGAGTCGGTCACGCTCGACATCGAGGGCGAGCGGCTCGTCGTGTCGCCGCAGCTCGTCGCCGACGCCATGAAGCGTGCGCAGGACCGCGGCAAGCCGCACAACGCCGCCCGTGTCACGTTCAACAAGATCGCCCTCGACGCGATGACGCGCCTGCTCGCCGAGCAGCTGCGGGAGCGCGGCACCACGGTGGACGAAGCCGACGAGAAGGTCCTGCGCGAGGACATCCGGAGCTCGTACGACGCCCGTGTCCTGCTCAACACCGCGTGGCTGCCGCTGCCGCCGGAGAAGTTCCTCGAGGACCTCTACGCCCGGCCGAACTGGCTCGCCTCGCTCACCCCCGACTGGACCCCGGAGCGCCGGGCCCTGCTGCAGCGCGCCCGCGGCACGGCCTGGACCGTCGAGGACGTCCCCCTGCTCGACGAGGCCGCCGAACTGCTCGGCCCGTTCGACCCGACCGGCGGCGCCGCCAAGCGCGCCGCGAAGGCCAGCCGGAACCGCGACATCGAGAACGCCCGCCAGGCGATCGAGAACATGGGCGTCGAGGGCATCGTCAGCGCCGAGCAGGTCGCCGGCTCGTTCGCCGAGGGCGGCGACCCCCGCTCCACCGCGGAGCGCGCCGCGGACGACCGCGAGTGGACCTACGGCCACATCGTCGTCGACGAGGCGCAGGAGCTCTCGCCGATGCAGTGGCGCGTGCTCGCCCGCCGCAACCCGCTGCGCTCGTTCACGATCGTCGGCGACATGGCGCAGGGTTCCTCGCCGGGTGCCGCGCGCACGTGGGACGACGTCATCGGGGCGCTCGCGCGTCGCCGACGCGGCCGTGCGCCGCAGGTGCCGCTCGACCACCGCATCGAGCAGCTGACGGTCAACTACCGCACCCCGCGCTCCATCGTCGAGGCCGCCGGGGCCTTCGCGGACAGTGCCGGGCTGACGGTCACGCGCAACGAGGCCGTGCGCGACGGCGACCCCGTCGAGCGTGTCCGCGTCGCGCGGGCCGACCTGCTCGACACCGTCGTGGCGGTCGCCGACGCCGAGCGTGTCCGGATCGGGTCCGGCACCATCGGTGTCATCGTCCCCGAGTCCCAGGTCGACACCGTCCGGCAGCGGCTCGCCCGCACCGAGGCGGACGTCCGGGGGCTCGCCTCGCCGACCGCCGGGTCGCTCACGGTGCTGACCGGCGCGGACGCCAAGGGCCTGGAGTTCGACGGCGTGCTGCTCGTCGACCCGGACGGCGTGGGTGCCGACGCGGCCCGTGCCGCCGCAGCGGTCTACGTCGCGATGACGCGCCCGACGCGTCGCCTGACGGTCATCGACGTCGACTGACGCGGGCGGGCGGTGGCGTCCCCGCGGGGCGGACAGGAGGCGCGGTGCGGGTCCGCCACGCGCCTTCCGGCTCAGGTCGGGTCGCCCTCGGACCGCACCCGCTCGACCAGGTCGGCCCACGGTCCGTCCAGGCTGCGGCCGGGGATGGTCACGGTGGTGCGCTCGACGGTGATCGTCCAGCTGAAGTCGTCGGGGACGGGCGCAGCGGTCGGCGCCGGGGTGCGCTGCAGCGCGTCGACCACGTCGGACCACATCGCGGGGTCGCTGCTCGCGTCGGTGTCGACCCGCCAGCGCCGCACGGTACCGGCGAAGCCCCCGGAGCGGCGGACCTCGATGCGCATGTCCCCGACGCTACGCCCGGGACGGGTGCTCAGTCGAGCACGCCCACCCGCTGCCAGGCCTGACGGACCGCGATGTGCTCGGTGGAGCCGTCCCCGAACCGTCGTACAGCAGCGTCGACGGTGACGGTGGCGAAGCCCGCGAAGTCGATCGAGGCAGTCACCTCGGGCGAGGTCAGGGCGTCCCACCAGACGGCGCCGGCTCCCTGCCACGCGGGCCCACCGATGGCGGTGGCCGCCAGGAAGAACGCGTGGTTCGGGATGCCCGAGTTGGTGTGCACCCCGCCGGCGTCGTCGGTGGTGACGACGAACCCGGCCATGGTCGCCGGTTGCGGGTCCTTGCCGAGCACCGGGTCGTCGTAGGCGGTTCCTGGCGCCCGCATCGAGCGGAGCGCGTCGCCCTGCACGGCGTCGGTGAACAGCCCCTCGCCGATGAGCCAGCTGGCCTGCTCGGCCGTCTGACCTGCCGCGTACTGGGCGACGAGGGAACCGAACACGTCGCTGATCGACTCGTTCAGGGCCCCCGACTGCCCCTGGTAGGTCAGGTCGGCGGTGTACTGCGTGACACCGTGCGCGAGTTCGTGGCCGATGACGTCGAGGGCGATGGTGAAGCGGCGGAACACCTCGTCGTCGCCGTCGCCGAACACCATCCTGCTGCCGTCCCAGTAGGCGTTGTCGTAGTCCTGGCCGTAGTGCACGGTGGCGTCGAGGGGGAGCCCGGCGCCGTCGATGGACACCCGGTCGAACACCTCGAGCCAGAAGGCGTGCGTGGCGCCGAGGCCCGCGTACGCCTCGTCGACCGCGGTGTCGCCGGTGTCGGCGTCGCCCTCGTGCCGGACGAGGGTGCCGGGCAGCGTCGTGGTGCCGTGCGCGTCGGTGATGGTGCGCTGCGGGGAGCAGTCGACGGTGCCGCTGAGGCTGCGCGGCGCGACCAGGTGCTCGTGCTTCGGCGCCTGCACGGTGTCGAGCGAGGCCAGCGCGGTGCGTGCCGCCGAGGCCGCACGGGGGAACGCGTCGGCATCGGCGACGGCGCGGAGCAGGTAGGGCGGGACGACGGAGCGGATGCGGTCGGTCGCGGTCATGCGCTCATGCAACCACCGGGCACCGACACGGCCCTGCGCTGCCGGTTGCCGGGTGGTGGCCGTCAGTCGCGCTTGCGGTGCTCGACGAGGGCGAGCGCGTACGACTCCCACCACTGGCCGGCGGCGGGGCCACCGTTGCAGGTGCCGTCGCTGAGCCCCGGCGTCTTGACCCAGAGCAGCGCGTCGAGCCGGGTGCTCCCGCCGGTGACGTGCGGCTCCTGGCCGAGGCCCGCGCCCTCGGGGTTGCACCAGGTGCCCCGCCACCCCTGCCCGTTGCGGGAGACGTCGATGACGAAGTGCGGGTCGCCACCGACCGCGTCGGCGAGCTCGTCGGCGTACGCGCGCTCCTGGTCGACCCGGTAGAAGTTCGACACGTTCGTGAAGAAGCCCTGCACCTCGTCGATGCCGGCCTGCCGCAGCCAGTCCGCCATGGTCGCGGTCGGCACGCGGTTCTCGTTGCCGCCGTCCAGGTACACGGTGAGCCCGTGACCGGTCAGTGCGTCGACGGCCTTCCGCAGCAGGGGCAGACGTTCGTCGCGCAGCCGTTCGCAGTTCTGGATCTGCGCGATCGAGTCGGGTTCGACGAGCACGACGGCGTGCGAGCCGGCCATCGCACGGACGGCGGACCGGACCCACGGCAGGTAGGCGTCGTCCTCGGTGCCGCCCTTCGAGTAGCTGCCGCAGTCGCGGTCGGGGATGCTGTACAGGACGAACACCGGGGTGCCGCCACGTTCCTTCGCGGTGGCGACCACGGACCGGATGGTCGACCGGGTCTCGGAGCGCGAGGTGTTCGTCAGCCAGGTCGCGATCGGCTGGTCGGCGATGACCGCGATCTGCTCGGCGGTCTGGGCGTCGCCCTCGGCCCGGGCCTGGCGCTCGCGGATGCCGGCCTGGTTCACCGCGGTCGGCTGGCGCGCGAGTCCGCCGGGGAACGCCTCGGCCGCGGACTTCCGCTCGGACACGGCTCGCCCGCTCGGGGTACGGTCGCCGTCCGGCGGGCCACCGTTCCAGGGGCCGACGACCACGAGCGTCGTCACGACCGCGGCGACGACGACGGCCGCCGCGGCGATCCACCCCCACTGCCGCAGGCCGCCGGTGCGGTTGCGGCGGGGGGTGCTGGGTGCCTCGTGCTCCGGCATGCTGCGGTGCTCCCTGATCTGCCCGTGCGGTGTCGGTGGTGCGGGCAGCGGTCGTGCCCGGACCCATGCTGACAGGTGCGGGGGAGTCCTGACCAGGGCCGAGCCGCGATCGCCCAGGAGTCGCACCGCCCGCTGACAGGAGCGCTCCAGCGACCGTGCAGGACCGTGCCGCACACTGTGCGGATGTTCCGTCGACTCCTCCTCCTCGCCCTGACCGCGGGCTACGCCTGGGTGATCTGGCGGATGACGCTGACCCCGCAGGTCTTCACCTCGGCCCAGAACTCGCTCGTGCTGCACGCGATCGCGTGGGTGCAGCAGCTGCCGCACGGTGCCTGGTTCACGTACGAGCGCACCGAGTTCCTCGCCAACATCGCGATGTTCGTGCCGGTCGGCATGCTCGCCGCGCTGTGGCTGCCCCGTCGCTGGTGGATCCTCGGCGCGCTCGTCGCGGTGGCACTGTCCACGGGCATCGAGTTCGCCCAGGCCACGTACCTGCCGTACCGCGTCGCGGACCCGCGCGACGTGCTGTCGAACGGCCTCGGCGGGCTGCTCGGCGCGACCCTGGTCGGACTCGTCCGCAGCCTGTTGCCGGACCGTCGGCGCCGACGTCGCCTGCAGCCCAGGACCGCGTAGGACTCTGGTAGTCTTGGGCGGTTGCCGTCGAACGGCCGCGGACAAAGAGCGCTCGTGCATCAGGCACGGGCACCGCGCAACGGACAGGAAGGGGATCACCATGGCACTTGACGCACAGGTCAAGCAGGAGATCATCGAAGAGTACGCGACCCACCCGGGCGACACCGGATCCCCCGAGGTCCAGGTCGCCGTTCTGACGCGTCGTATCAACGACCTGAACGAGCACCTCAAGGAGCACAAGCACGACCACCACTCGCGTCGTGGCCTGCTGCTCATGGTCGGTCAGCGTCGCCGTCTCCTCGGTTACCTCTCCGACGTCGACATCGCCCGCTACCGCACGCTCATCGAGCGCCTCGGCCTGCGTCGCTAGTCGACCGGACACACGCTTGACCGAACGCCCCGGTCCTCTCCACGAGGACCGGGGCGTTCTTCGTCTCCGGTGGCGCGCGTCGCGCGCCGGGGTTCGCTCCGTCGGCGCTCCCGCTCGGACCGGTCACGACACGTCGCCCGTGCTCGTCCCGCGGTCACGACTCGTCGGATCCCGCGGTCTGACTCGACACTTCGTGACCGATCGGCGGTCAGCGCGCGGGGAGTCGTGACCGATCAGCCGCCTGTCGGACGGCGGGAATGGTTGCGACGGGAGCCCGGTTCGATGCTATGTTCATGCAAACGCATCGAAAGTCGGGAAGCATCATGACCACCATCGCCGTCGTCTCCGCCGGACTCTCCGAGCCCAGCTCCACCCGCCTGCTCGCCGACCGTCTGGGCGAGGCGGCCGTGTCCTCGCTCGTCGCCGAGGGCACCCCCGCACACGTCGTGCACGTGGAGCTCCGGCCGCTCGCGCACGAGATCACCGACGCGATGCTGACCGGGTTCGCCGCACCCGCACTCTCCGCCGCCATGGCCGCCGTGGTCGAGTCCGATGCCGTCGTGTTCGTCACGCCGATCTTCACCGCGGGCGTCAGTGGACTCGCCAAGTCCTTCCTCGACGTGCTCGACAAGGACTCGATGGCCGACATGCCCGTCCTGCTCGGTGCCACCGGCGGGACCTCGCGGCACTCCCTGGCGATCGACCACGCGCTGCGACCCGTCTTCGCGTACCTGCGCGCGGCGATCGTCCCCACCGGGGTGTTCGCCGCGACCGACGACTGGGGGACCGACGGCGACTCGGCCGCCCTGGACGGTCGCATCCGCCGGGCCGGAGCCGACCTGGCCTGGGCGATCCGGGCCTCCAGGCGGGCGCCGCAGGAAGCCGACGCGCTCCCCGCGACCCCGGACTTCGCGAGCCTGCTCGGCGGCCTCGGCCACTGAACAGGTGCCGAGACGCCGTCGTGTCCGCGAGACGCCGCCGAATCCGGCGGCGTCTCGTGCGTTCGCCGGCGTCTCAGCAAGACGACGGCGTCAAGCAGCGCTGCAACCGACCTGCCCGGCGATCAGTACCAGTGCGGGTTGACACTCATCTCGTGCCCCCATGCCCCGCAGGGTGACCCGTAGGCGCTCTTGATGTAGGCGAGGCCCCAGTTGATCTGCGTCGCGGCGTTCGTCCGCCAATCGGCACCGGCCACCGCCATCTTCTCGGCAGGGAGTGACTGGGGGATGCCGTAGGCGCCGCTCGAGGCGTTCAGGGCGTTCGCCCGCCACCCGGACTCCTGCGTCCACAGGGACACCAGGCACGAGAACTGGTCGTCGCCCCATCCGTAGGACGCCAGGGCCCCGCGCGCGTAGGCCTGGGCGCCGACCGGGTCGACGACGACGCCGCCGGTGCTCGGGTACGACGTGCCGGAACCGCCGCCGGGGGCGCTGCCGCCACTGCTGCCGGGGGTCGGCGTGTTCGCTGCCTCGGCCGCCGCCGCTGCTGCCCGCTTGCGCTGCTGCTCCGCCTTCTGTGCGGCGACCCGCTGGCCGAGCTCGTACCCGGCTTCCTGCTTCGCAGTGCTGTCCTTGAGTGACGCGAGCTGCGCGTACAGCTCGTCGCTGTGCTGTTCCGTCGACTCGACGGCGGCGTCCGCCACCTGTTCCGCCGACTTCGCCGCGGCCGATCGTTCCTCGGCTGCCTGCGCACGCGTCGCACGTTCCGTCTCGGCCCGCTCGGCCTGCTCGTGCAGCGACGAGGCGGTGCCGGCAGCGACGGACGCGTCGTCCATCACGCCGGACCAGGTCTCCGACAGCTGGTCGAGCGCACCGAGCTGGTAGAGCAGCTGGTCCGGGTTCTTCGCGGTCGCGATCCGGGTGGTCATCTGGTTCGTGCTGCCGTCGCGGTACAGGTTCGCGGCCAGCTGGCCGGCCCGCTGCTGGGCCCGCTCCGCCGTCTGGCTCGCGTGCTGCGCCTGGGCCTGGAGGCTCGTGGCGGCCTGGGTGGCCGACGCCAGCTCCGTCTCGGCCGCGTCCGCCTTCGACGAGGCCACCAGGGCGGCCTGCGACTTCGCAGCTGCTTCGTCCTGCGCCGACTGCAGCGCGGCCTGCACCTTCTGCACCTCGGCCCGCTTCGCGGTCTCGTTGCCCTTGGCGCGCTGGACGTCCTGCCAAGTGGGGTACTCGGTGGCGTTGGCGGGCACAGCGGTCAGGGTCGGGGCGACGAGCGCGCCGACGACCACGGCGGCCGCGACGAGCACGCCCCGTGAGGGGGTGAGACGCATGTCGGCAGGCTACCGATGTTCACCAGGAGTCCAGCGAGCCGCGCCGCCGACAGCCTGAGGACTGGTAAAGTCCATCGTGTCCGAGGACTCATTCCCCGGACGTCACACACAACACTGCGCAGGCCGGGCACGGAGCTGGTCATCGGTGGTGGCTCGCGGGCCGGAACGGTTTCCCGAGTGCTTCTACTGCTGGCCAGACATGCGTCCGGAACGATCGGCGCGCACGCACCATCGAGTGCCGTCGCCACGGCCTGCCGGAAACACATCAAGGAGGCGCCCTTTTGGAGGGTCCCGAGATCAAGTTCGCCGAAGCCGTCATCGACAACGGCAAGTACGGCAAGCGCACCGTCCGGTTCGAGACCGGTCGGCTCGCTCAGCAGGCCCAGGGCGCGGTCGCCGCGTACCTGGACGAGGAAACGATGCTCCTCTCGGCCACCAGCGCCGGCAAGCACCCGCGTGAAGGATTCGACTTCTTCCCGCTGACCGTCGACGTCGAGGAGCGTTCCTACGCCGCCGGCAAGATCCCCGGTTCGTTCTTCCGTCGCGAAGGCCGTCCGTCGACCGAGGCCATCCTCGTCTGCCGTCTGATCGACCGGCCGCTGCGTCCGTCGTTCGTCGACGGCCTGCGCAACGAGGTCCAGATCGTCATCACCGTCCTGAGCATCGCTCCGGACGAGTTCTACGACGCGCTGGCCATCAACGCCGCGTCCGCGTCGACGCAGATCTCCGGTCTGCCGTTCTCCGGCCCGATCGCCGGTGTGCGCCTCGCGCTCATCGGTGACCAGTGGGTCGCGTTCCCGAAGGCCTCGCAGCTCGCCGACGCCGTGTTCGACCTGACCGTCGCCGGCCGTGTCGTCACGGACGAGGCGGGCAACGAGGACGTCGCGATCATGATGGTCGAGGCGGAAGCCACCGAGCACGCCTGGGACCTCATCCAGGGCGGCGCCACCAAGCCCGACGAGGCCATCGTCGCCCAGGGTCTCGAGGCGGCCAAGCCGTTCCTCAAGTCCCTCGTCGACGCCCAGGCCAAGCTCGCCGCGCAGTCGGCCAAGGAGATCCAGGACTTCCCGGTCTTCCCGCCGTACGCGCCCGAGGTCTACTCGGCCGTTGAGGCCCTCGCGCTCTCCGAGCTCGGTGACGTCTACAAGATCGCCGCCAAGACCGAGCGCCAGGACGCCGACGACGCGCTCAAGTCGCGCATCAAGGAGGCCATCGCGTCGAAGGTGTCCGCGGGTGAGCTGCCCGAGGTCGCCAACTCGCAGGTCAGCGCGGCCTACAAGTCGGTCACGAAGAAGGTCGTCCGCGGCCGCATCCTGACCGAGCAGATCCGCATGGACGGCCGCGGCCTCGCCGACATCCGTCCGCTCGACGCCGAGGTCGCCGTGATCCCGCGCGTCCACGGTTCGGCGATCTTCCAGCGCGGCGAGACGCAGATCCTCGGCGTCACCACGCTGAACATGCTCAAGATGGAGCAGCAGATCGACTCGCTGTCGCCCGTCACGAAGAAGCGCTACCTGCACCACTACAACTTCCCGCCCTACTCGACCGGTGAGACCGGCCGTGTGGGTTCGCCGAAGCGTCGCGAGATCGGGCACGGCTTCCTCGCCGAGCGCGCACTCGTGCCGGTGCTGCCGTCGCGTGACGAGTTCCCCTACGCCATCCGCCAGGTCTCCGAGGCGCTCAGCTCCAACGGCTCGACCTCGATGGGTTCCGTCTGCGCCTCGACCCTGTCGCTGCTCAACGCCGGTGTGCCCCTCAAGGCCCCGGTCGCCGGCATCGCGATGGGCCTGGTCTCCGACACCGTCGACGGCCAGACCCGCTACGCGGCCCTGACCGACATCCTCGGTGCCGAAGACGCGCTCGGCGACATGGACTTCAAGGTCGCCGGTACCTCGGAGTTCGTCACCGCGATCCAGCTCGACACCAAGCTCGACGGCATCCCGTCGACGGTGCTCGACGCGGCGCTCAAGCAGGCCAAGGAGGCCCGCTCGGCCATCCTCGGTGTGCTGAACGAGGCGATCGACGCCCCCGACGAGATGGCGGACACCGCTCCTCGCGTGATCTCGGTGCAGATCCCCGTCGACAAGATCGGCGAGCTGATCGGCCCGAAGGGCAAGACGATCAACGGGATCCAGGACACCACCGGTGCCGACATCTCGATCGAGGACAACGGCACCGTCTACATCGGCGCCGTCGACGGTCCGTCGGCCGAGGCCGCTCGTGCCCAGGTCAACGCGATCGCGAACCCGACCAACCCGGAGATCGGGGACCAGTTCCTCGGCACCGTCGTGAAGATCGCCACCTTCGGCGCCTTCGTGTCGCTGCTCCCGGGCCGTGACGGTCTGCTCCACGTCTCCGAGGTGCGCAAGCTCGCCGGTGGCAAGCGTGTGGAGAACGTCGAAGACGTGCTCGGCGTCGGCCAGAAGGTCCTGGTCGAGGTCACCAAGGTGGACGACCGCGGCAAGCTGTCGCTCGCGCCGGTCGTGGCCGACGAGACCGAGGGTGACTCCACCTCGGCCGAGACGGTCCGCGCCCACGCCGAGGACCCGGCCGAGGGCTGATCCTCTCTCGCGTCCTGACGCACGAACGGCCGCCGTCCCTTCCGGGGCGGCGGCCGTTCGCCGTTGCGGGGCGTGCGTGCGGTGGGCGCGAAAGCTCGCGGCGCGGTGCGCGGTGCGCGTACCCGTCAGGCGGCGGGGGTCTCCTGCGTGCCCATGAGCTGCGCGCGACCGAGCAGGTGCCCACGGAGCATGAAGCCGACGACCGCGGGGGTCGCGTCGGCCGGCGCCTCGAGCACGGGGACGTCGAGGGCACTCAGCGTGAAGAAGTACCGGTGCGCGCCGTGACCCGCGGGCGGTGCAGCGCCGAGGAACGTGTCCGTGCCGAACTCGTTGCGGCGGCGGAGGGCCTCGGCGGGCAGCAGGGCGTCGTCGGTGCCGGCACCGGCGGGGAGCGAGGTCGCCGAGCCCGGGATGTCGGTCAGGCTCCAGTGCCAGAAGCCGGAGCCGGTCGGGGCGTCGGGGTCGTACACGGTCAGGACGAAGCTCTTCGTGCCCTCGGGTGCGTCCGACCACTCGAGCGCGGGGGAGCGGTCCTCGCCACCGGCGTCGGAGCCGCGCGCCGAGGTGGGCAGCGCACCGCCGTCGGCGAAGTCGGGGCTCGTCAGGGTGAAGGACGGGACATCGGGCAGGTTCCAGTTGGGGTCGTTGGCCATGCCCCCAGCCAACACCCGCCGGCCGGGCCTGCGCTCGGGACGCGCGTGGGGCTGTGGGAGTTCGCACAGACGGCCTGGAGGCGCGGTGCGGGGCCGCCACGGGCCTCCCGTCCGCCCCGCGGTCGCCTCGACCGCGCTGCGGAAGCGACAGATCTGCGTCGCGCGGGTGCGTCCGTGCCGCGAAGCCGACGGATCGCCGCGAACTGTTCGCGGTGATCTGTCGCTTTCGCGAAAGCGACAGTGACAGCCGACAGCGACAGCGCTGGCGACGAGTCGGGTGTCAGACCGCGAGCACCCGGTCGACCACGCGGTTCAGCGCCGCGGTGGCAGCGATCGCGTCGCCAGCGTAGGCCCCGGCCATCGCACCGTCACGCGCGAGCATGAGCTCGTCGGCGCCGTCGCCGGGCAGGGGGTGCCCGGCGTCGTGCAGCAGGGTCGCGAGGCGCTCGGTGTACCAGTCGCGGTGCACGGCGACGACCTGGCGGACCGGGTCGCGCGGGTCGTGGTACTCGGCGGCGGCGTGCAGGAACGCACAGCCGCGGAAGGCCGGGTCGTTGACGTCGTCGGCCAGCGCGGCGACCCACGCTCGGACAGCCCGCTCGGGGGAGCCGGCGTCGGTGATGAGCTGCTCCATCCGCTCCTGCACGCGCTCGTGCTGGGTCCGGATGTAGGCGAGGATCAGGTTGTCCTTCGACCCGTAGTGCTTGTAGAACGTCGCCTTCGTGACGCTCGCCTCGGAGATGAGGCGGTCGACGCCGACGCTGTGGATGCCCTCTTCGTAGAACAGCCGCGTGGCGGTCTCGAGGACACGGACCTTCGCGCCGCCGGAGCGGGGAGTCGGGGGGACGCTCGACCCGTCCGGCGACGCGAGGTTCGTGCTCGGGCCGGGGAGACGCTGGACGGCCGGTTGGGGGGAATCGACCGTCACAGCGTGTACTCCTCGGACTCATCGGCTCCGCGACCGGAGTGGGGGGACTCGGTGGTCGCGCAGGACTGATGTCCCGAGCCGCCGGATCGGAACTTAGGGGGGCTTTCGATCCGGCGTGGCCAACTGTAGCACAAGGAGGACAGACAGACGAGTCGGTCTGTCCGCACTTCCTGTACCCCACTTCGAGTGGCACGTGGCCCGGACCGGGAAACTGGGCGGCACGCGTCGGCGGATCAGTAGGCTCGTCTGCGATGAACCAGCCAGTGCCACTGCCGCTCGGGGCCCCGGACACGTCGTTCCTGACGTCCGGTGGGGCCTTCGTCCGTCGCACCGTGTTGCCGTCGGGCGTCCGTGTGCTCACCGAGGCGGTGCCGGGCGCCGCGTCGACGAGCATCGGGTTCTGGGTCGGCGTCGGTTCACGTGACGAGCGCGACGGTCAGTTCGGCTCGACGCACTTCCTCGAACACCTGCTCTTCAAGGGCACCGAGACGCGGTCGGCGCTCGACATCGCCATCGCGTTCGACTCGGTCGGCGGTGAGCACAACGCCGCGACGGCCAAGGAGTACACCTGCTACTACGCACGGGTCCGGGACACCGACGTCCCGATGGCCGTGAACGTCATCGGTGACATGGTCACCGGGTCGGTGCTCGAGCACGAGGCCTTCGCCGTGGAGCGCGGTGTCATCCTCGAAGAACTCGCGATGGCCGCCGACGACCCGGCCGACGTCGCGGGCGAAGCGTTCTTCGCCGCGGCGTTCGGCGGGCACCCCCTCGGCCGTCCGATCGGCGGCACCCCGGACAGCATCCGTGCGGTCCAGCGCGACGAGGTGCTGGCGCACTACCGCGAGCACTACGCGCCCAACGGCATCGTCGTCACCGCCGCCGGTGCCGTCGACCACGACCGGTTCTGCGAGCTCGTCGCCGGCGTCTTCCACGACGCTCCCGACGCCGCGCCGCTGCCGCGCCGCACGCCCCAGACGGTTGCCGACCCGGTCGAGCCGAAGCTGTCCGTGGTGCACCGCCCGACCGAGCAGGTCAGCATGCTCCGCGGCTCGCAGGGTCTCGACCTGCGCGACGACCGCCGGCCCTCGCTCAGCGTCCTGAACGCCGTGCTCGGCGGCGGCATGAGCTCGCGCCTGTTCCAAGAGGTCCGCGAGCGCCGCGGTCTGGCCTACGCGGTGTCGTCGTTCGCTCCCGCCTACCTGGACAACGGTGCCTTCGGCGTCTACGCCGGCTGCGCGCCGGACAACGTCGCCGGTGTCGTCGACATCGTCGACGCGGAGTTCCGCCGGATGGTCGACCTCGGGATCACCGACGACGAACTGCAACGGGCGAAGGGGCAGATCGAGGGTGCGCTGACGCTCTCGCTCGAGGACTCCGACGCACGCATGACGCGTCTCGGCCGTTCCGAGCTCGGCACGGGGGAGTACACCGACCTGTCGACCGCGCTCGAACGCGTGGACGGCGTCACCACCGGCGGCGTGCTCGAACTCGCGCGCGACCTGCTCACCCGGCCGACGATCACCTCGGTGGTCGGCGCCGTGCAGCAGGACGAACTCGCCGCGGCCATCGGGATCGGCAGCTGAGCACGGACATGTCGCACTACCTGTACCTCGTCCGCCACGGCGAACACCAGGACGCCGAACACGGCCTGCGGGACGGCAAGCTCTCCGAACGCGGCAAGCGTCAGGCGACCCTGGTCGCCGACCGTCTCGGCGGCGTGCCATTCGACGGCGTGTACCACTCGCCGCTCGAGGCCCCGAGCGAGACCGCCGCGTTCCTGTCGCAGCGTCTGCCGTCGATCCAGCCGGAACCCTCGACGCTGCTGTTCGACTGCATCCCCTCGGGCCCGACGCCGGACATGCCGCACGCCTACCAGGGCTGGTACGGCGGCATCACCGAAGAGGAGATCGTCGCCGGACAAGCCCAGATGGGCGACGCCGTGTCGGAGTGGTTCACCCCGGCGCGCGAAGACCGGCACGACCTGCTCATCACGCACAACGCCGTGATCGGCTGGTTCGTCCGTGAAGCGTTCCAGGCGCCCGAGTGGCGCTGGATGGGCACCAACGTCGCGCACACCGCGCTCACGATCATCCGGATCCGCTCGGCGAAGCCGGCCGAGGTCGTCACGCTGAACGACCTGGCCCACCTGCCGGTGGAGCTGCGCACCGGGCTGCCGGTCGACCAGCCCGTCTAGCGGCCGCCGGTCCGGTTCGCGGTGGCGCGGCCGGGAGGCCCGTGGCGGCTCAGGCGTCCGGCCCGCGGCCCGTCCGGGTCGGGGCCACCGCCTTGCGGTACCAGGCGGTCGCGTTCGGGTTGTCGTTGAACGGCTCGACGCGTTCGTAGCCGCGGCTGCGGTACAGGGCGGCCGCGGCGACGAGTGAGTCGTTCGTGTCGAGGACGATGCTCGTCGCGCCGAGGTCGGCACCGGCCCGCTCGAGCAGGTCCATCACGGCCGTCGCGACCCCCTTGCCGCGCCCGGCCGGTGTCACGAAGACGTGCTTGACCTCGAACCGGACGTCGACGGCGCCGGCTGCGTCCACCCCGTCCGCGATCCGCCGGAGCCCCCCGCACCCGATCGCGACGCCGTCGTCGTCCGCCAGTGCGAAGACACCGTTCGGCGGCGTGAACTCGGCCGCGGGGGTGCGCTTCCGTGCGTAGGTGCCCTGCGCGCTCGGGAACGTCGCCTCGCGCTCGTCCAGGTACGCGTCGAGCAGGACGTCGACCTCGGGCAGATCGGCCGGCACGGTCCTGACCTCGACTGACATGCGTCGATCCTAGGATGGACCGCATGGTCACTCCCGTCGCCGTCGTCGGCGCCACCGGTCGTCTCGGGGGCCTCGTGGCCGCCGTCGTCGAGGAACTCCCGGAGTTCGAGCTCGTCGCCCGTCTGTCCTCGAAGGACGGCGCCCACCAGGCACCCCCGTCCGTCTTCGGCGGCGCGGCCCTGGTGGTCGACGTGACGGTGCCGTCGCTCAGCCCCGCGATCGTGGAGAACGCACTGTCGAGCGGCGCGAACGTGCTCGTCGGTACCTCCGGCTGGTCGCTCGACCGCCTCGCGAAGCTCCGCACCGGGCTGCAGGAACGCCCGGAGCAGGGGGTGCTCGTCGTCCCGAACTTCTCGATCGGCTCGGTGCTCGGCACCCACCTGGCGACGATCGCGGCGCCGTGGTTCCCGGCTGCCGAGATCGTCGAGACCCACCACGCCGGCAAGATCGACTCACCCTCGGGCACCGCGGTGCGCACGGCGGAGCTGATGGCCGACGCCCGGCGCGATGTCGGGCCGGTGGACGCTCCACACGTCGACCAGCGCGCCCGTGGTCAGCAGGTCGCCAGTGTGCCCATCCACTCGCTCCGGCTGCCCGGGGTGAAGGCCGTGCAGGACGTCCTGCTGAGCGGCCCCGGCGAGACACTGACGATCCGGCACGACACCAACGACGACGTCGCCTACGTGGCGGGCATCCGTGCGGCGCTCGCGAACGTGGTGTCGGCGCGGGGGCTCACCGTGGGCCTCGGCAGCGTCCTCGGCATCGGCTGAGGGCCGTGGGTCGCATGGAGCGGGCCGGACGCACGATCCGCTCGCCGTTCTGGGGTGCAGCACTGATGGCGGTGCTGCTCGCCCTGTACATCGTTCTCGTCGGACAGCGTGCTGTGGCCTTCATCGCCACCGGCATCCCGATCGGCATCGGCATCGGTGTCGCACTGTTCGTCGTCGCCGCGATCGGCGCGCTCCTGCTCGTCCTGGAGTTCCGCTTCGGCATCCGCATCACGCGGCTCGGCGCACGGCTCGAGGCCGAGGGCGGCACACCGGACGACGTCGTCCCCGTGCGGCCGTCGGGTCGTCCGATCCGCGACGCCGCCGACGAGCTGTTCCCGCGGTACCGCGACGCGGTCGAGCAGGACCCGGCCGACTGGCGTGCCTGGTACCGGCTCGGTGTGGTCTACGACGCCGCGGGCGACCGCAAACGTGCACGGTCGGCGATGCGCACCGCCCTGGCGCGCGCCGCCGACCGCTGACCCCCGGTCTGCCGTCCGATCAGAAGACGGCGTCGATCGCGTCCGCAGCCTGCGTGTACCGGAACGTGTAGCCGGACTCGAGCAACTTCGTGGGGACCATCCGCTGGCTCGACAGGAGCATGTCGTCCGCGGCGTCCCGCAGCGCCAGGCGCAGGGCGAACTCGGGGATCCGGAACAGGTAGGGGCGGTGCAGCACCTCGGCGACGTGCTTCGTGATGCGGTCGGCGACGACCGGCTCCGGGCCCGCCAGGTTGACCGGGCCGGAGACGTCCGGCGCCGCGGTCGCCAGGTGCACGATCGCGCCGACCTCGTCCTCGAGGGCGATCCAGGGCCAGTGCTGGCCGCCGGTGCCGAGTCGGCTGCCGACGCCGAGCTTGGTCAGCGGGACGAGGGGTGCGAGCGCGCCGCCGCCCTTGCCGATCACGATGCCGGTCCGGAGCGTGATGACCCGGACCCCCGCGGGGGCGGCGTTCGCGGCCGACTCCCACGCGGTGCAGACGTCGGCGAGGAACCCCGTGCCCGGGGCGGCGTCGTCGGGCAGCACGTCGGCCGGACGGTCGCCGTACACGCCCGAGGCCGAGCCCGACAGGAACAGCGCCGGGGGAGTGGTCGCGTGCCGCATCGCCTCGACCAGGGTGTCGGTGGCGTCGATGCGTGAGCTGCGGATCTCCTTGCGGTACGCGTCGGTCCACGGCAGCTTGCCGATGTTCGCGCCGGCCAGGTTGATCACGACGTCGGCGCCGTCGAGGATCGCCGGGTCGAGCGGACGTCGCCCCGGTGCCCAGCGGAACTCGGTCGCGGTGCGGGCTTCCCGGCGCACGAGCGTGGTGACGTGGTGCCCCGCCTCGCGCAGGGCGCGGACGAGTGGGGTCCCGATGAAGCCGGACGAGCCGGCCACCAGGATCGAGAGCGGTTGTTCCGTCGTGTCGGGCATACCGGCAACGCTACTCACACCGACGTAGGCTTCTGTGTGTGACCGACAGCGAGACCGTACAGCCCGACGCTTCCGTCCCGACCCCCTACGAGGACCTGCTCCGCCGGGTCCTGACCGAGGGCTCGCCGAAGGGCGACCGCACCGGCACCGGCACCCGCAGCCTGTTCGGCGCACAGCTCCGCTACGACCTGTCGAAGGGCTTCCCGCTCGTCACCACGAAGCGCGTGCACTTCAAGTCGATCGCGTACGAGCTCCTCTGGTTCCTGCGCGGCGAGGGCAACGCGACCTGGCTGCAGGAGCACGGGGTCCGGATCTGGAACGAGTGGGCGGACGCCGACGGCGACCTCGGCCCGGTGTACGGCGTGCAGTGGCGCTCCTGGCCGACCCCCTCGGGTGAGCACGTCGACCAGGTCGCCCAGGTCATCGAGCAGATCAGGACGAACCCGGACAGCCGTCGGCTCATCGTCTCGGCGTGGAACGTCGCCGACGTGCCGGACATGGCGCTCGCCCCGTGCCACGCGTTCTTCCAGTTCTACGTGAACGACGGCAAGCTCTCGTGCCAGCTCTACCAGCGGAGCGCCGACATGTTCCTCGGGGTCCCGTTCAACATCGCCTCGTACGCGCTGCTGACCCACATGATCGCGGCGCAGACCGGGCTCGAGGTCGGTGACTTCGTCTGGACCGGCGGCGACTGCCACGTCTACGACAACCACGTCGAACAGGTCGAGGAGCAGCTGTCCCGCACGGCGTACCCGATGCCGACGCTCGAGCTCGCGCCGCGCGACTCGATCGACGACTACGAGTACGAGGACTTCACCGTCGTCGGCTACGAGCACCACCCGGCGATCAAGGCCGCGGTCGCCGTCTGATGATCGGCATGGTCTGGGCCCGCTCGACCACCGGCGTCATCGGTGCCGACGGGGGCATGCCCTGGCACGTGCCCGAGGACCTGGCGCACTTCAAGCGGGTCACCGGCGCCGCGACCGTCCTGATGGGCCGGCGCACTTGGGAGTCCCTGCCCGAGCGGTTCCGCCCCCTGCCCGGTCGGCGCAACGTGGTGCTCACCCGTGACACGACGTGGACCGCCGACGGTGCCGAGGTGGTGCACGACCTGCAGGCCGCGCTCGAAGGCGACGACGGCACCGACGAGACCGTCTGGGTCGTCGGCGGCGGCCAGGTCTACGCCGCGGCGCTCGACCGTGCCGATGTCGTCTCCGAGACCGTGATCGACGTCGACGTCCCCGGCGACACCGTCGCACCGACGCTCGACGAGACTGCCGGTTGGACGCTCACCGACGAGGGCCCGTGGCAGGAGTCCCGCAACGGCGGCACCCGCTACCGGTTCCTGGAGTGGCAGCGCCGCGCCTGAGCGCCCGCACGCGCCGGGCGTGACCGGCGGGACGGACGTGATCCGGGCCTCCCGGCCGCGCCGCAGGCGGGCGACCGTCCACACGGACGGCGGCCTCCGCGCGCATCCCCGGTACGCTGGTGCCCGTGTCCCCGCGTGAGAATCCCTTCGGTCAGGTCCTCGTCGCCCTCGTGACCCCGTTCACGGCCGACGGTGAGGTCGACTGGCCCGGCGTCGAGCAGCACATCGACGACTGCATCACCGCCGGCGCCGACGGCATCGTCGTCACCGGCACGACCGGCGAGACGTCGACGCTCACCGACCCGGAGAAGCTCCGGCTGGTCGAGGTCGGCAAGTCCGTCGCCGCCGGCCGCGCGAAGATCATCACGGGTGGTGGCTCGAACGAGACCGCGCACGCCATCCACCTGTACAAGCAGAGCGAGAAGGCCGGCGCGGACGGCGTGATGATCGTCACGCCGTACTACAACAAGCCGACACAGTCGGGTGTCCTCACCCACTTCCGGATGATCGCGGACGCCACCGACCTGCCGGTGATCCTGTACGACATCCCGGGCCGCACCGGCATCCCGATCACCTACGACACGATCCTGCGTGCGTCGAAGCACCCGAACATCCTCGCCGTGAAGGACGCCAAGGGCGACTTCGCCGAGGTCTCGCGCGTGCTGAACAACACCGACCTCATGTACTTCTCCGGTGACGACACGAACGTGCTCCCGCACCTGTCGATCGGTGCCACCGGCCTGATCGGCGTGACGGCGAACATCACGAGCGCGCCGTACCGCACCATCGTCGACGCCGTGAACCGGGGCGACCTGGCCACCGCGACGGCCGAGCACAAGCGACTCGAGCCGCTCGTCCGCGCCGTGATGACGCACGTTCCCGGTACCGTGGCCGCCAAGTACATCCTGCACGGGCTCGGCCGCATCGGCAGCCCGCGCGTCCGACTGCCGCTCGTCGGCCCCGAGGACTCCGAGGCGTACGCCATCGAGACCTCACTCGAAGCCGTGCGCGACGTGCCCGGCGCCGACTTCTCGAACTTCCGCCCCGACCGCAACGCGGCGGCCGGCGGTGCACTACCGAAGGTGCCAGGCACCACCCGCTAGCGAACACCGCGGCGCGCAGCACGCACGTCGCCCGAATCCGTAGGACCGAATGCCCACACAAGTCTCCACACCGCAGCCGCTCGAGAACGGCACCCTCCGCGTGATCCCCATCGGGGGCCTCGGCGAGATCGGTCGCAACATGACCGTCTACGAGTACGAGGGCAAGCTGCTCATCGTCGACGCCGGCGTGCTGTTCCCCGAGGAGCACCAGCCCGGTGTCGACCTGATCCTGCCGGACTTCACGCCGATCCGTGACCGCCTCGACGACGTCCTCGGTGTCGTGCTCACGCACGGCCACGAAGACCACATCGGTGCCGTCCCGTACCTGCTGAAGCTCCGCGACGACATCCCGCTGATCGGCTCCACGCTGACCCTCGCGCTCGTCGAGGCGAAGCTCAAGGAACACCGGATCAAGCCGTACACGCTCGTCGTGGCCGAGGACCAGACCGAGCAGATCGGCCCGTTCCACCTCGAGTTCGTCGCCGTGAACCACTCCATCCCGGACGCCCTCGCCGTCGCGATCACGACCCCCGCCGGTCGTGTCCTGCACACGGGTGACTTCAAGATGGACCAGCTCCCGCTGGACGACCGCATCACCGACCTCCGTGCGTTCGCCCGTCTGGGCGAGGCCGGCGTGGACCTGTTCCTGCCGGACTCCACGAACGCCGACGTGCCGGGCTTCACCGCTCCGGAGCGCGACATCGGCCCGGTGCTCGAGAACATCATCATGCGCGCCCGCAAGAAGGTCGTCGTGGCGAGCTTCTCGTCACACGTGCACCGCGTGCAGCAGGTCCTCGACGCCGCCGCGGCCGCGAACCGCAAGGTCGCGTTCATGGGGCGCTCGATGATCCGCAACATGACGATCGCCGCCGACCTCGGGTACCTGCGGGTGCCGGAGAACGTGCTCATCGACACGAAGAAGGCGAAGAACGTCCCCGACGACCAGATCGTCTACATGTCGACCGGGTCGCAGGGTGAGCCGATGGCCGTCCTGGCCCGCATGGCGAACCTCGAGCACCAGATCGAGATCGGCGAGGGCGACACCGTCATCCTCGCGTCGTCGCTCATCCCGGGCAACGAGAACGCCGTGTACCGCGTGATCGACGGGCTGACCAAGCTCGGTGCGAAGGTCGTGCACAAGGGCAACGCGAAGGTGCACGTCTCCGGACACGCCTCCGCCGGCGAGCTGCTCTACTGCTACAACATCCTGCGGCCGCGCAACGTGCTCCCCGTCCACGGCGAGCACCGTCACCTGTACGCGAACGCCGACCTGGCGATCCAGACGGGTGTCCCGCCGCGCAACGTGATCCTCGGGCAGGACGGCATCGTCGTCGACCTGAAGGACGGCGTCGCGACGGTCGCCGGCCAGCTCGACATCGGCTACGTCTACGTCGACGGCTCCACCGTCGGCGAGATCACCGACGCCGACCTGAAGGACCGCCGTGTCCTGGCCGAAGAAGGCTTCATCTCGGTCTTCTGCGCGGTGGACTTCACCACCGGGCAGTGCGTGATCGGCCCGGAGATCCAGTCGCGCGGCTTCGCCGAGGACGACTCCGTCTTCGACGACGTGCGCCCGCAGATCGCCAAGGCGATCTCCGAGGCCGCAGCCAACGGCACGCGCGACTCGCACGCCTTCGCGCAGGTCGTCCGTCGCACGGTCGGTCGTTGGGTGAACACGAAGCACCGTCGTCGTCCGATGATCGTCCCGGTGGTCATCGAGGCCTAGCCGCCGTCCCCACCCTGGAGGCCCGTCCAGCGTCCGTCACGGACGCTGCGGCGGGCCTTCCTGCGTTTGTCCTGAGCGGGCGTTAGGGTTCTGCCCATGGCCGGAGGCACCAAGTCGACCACGCGCTCGCGCGCGTCCACGTCGTCCCGTGGCAACGGGACGCGCGGTTCGTCGCGCACCCAGGCCACGACGAAGAAGCTGCCGCAGGCCGCACCCACGCCGGTGTTCCGCGAGCAGAACCCGCTCGTGACCTTCTGGCTCGCGATGGCGCACGGCGTCGGCGCGATGTTCCGGCTGCTCGGCAAGGAGACCCTCGAGAAGGACCAGCGGCGCGACGGGTTCCCGTTCCTGCTGTTCCTGCTGGCCATCGCCGGTGGGGTCGTCGAGTGGCTCAACCCGACCAACAGCGTCTCCGTCGCACTCGACGCCTACACGTTCGGCGGGCTGTTCGGCCGCCTGGCATTCGCCCTGCCGGTCATCATGATCGTGTTCGCCGGGTGGCTGTTCCGGCACCCGGCCTCGGTGCACGACAACACCCGGATCGGCATCGGTCTGGGCATCCTGATCGTCTCCATCGCCTCGCTCTGCCACGTCTTCGGCGGCCGACCGAGCGCGGCCGACGGCATGCCCGCGCTCGCTGCCGCCGGTGGGGTGCTCGGCTGGGTGGTCATCGGCTGGCTCGTCACGATCGCGACCGCGTGGGTGGCCGTGCCCGTGGCGATCGTGCTGCTCGTGCTCTCGCTCTTCATCATCACCAAGACGCCGCCGAACAAGCTCGGTCGCCGGCTGCACGAGCTCTACGCCTACCTGTTCGGTGCCCCGGCGCCCGCTGCCGAGCCGGACGCGGACACCGCCGCCGCCGTGGCAGAGCCCGCCGCCCGCACTCGCACCTCGAAGCGCGGCAAGAAGGGCGACGCCGACTTCCAGCTGTTCGACGACCTCGGGTTCGGTGACGAGCAGGCCGCTGCCGACGCCGACGCCGGCGGCGACAACGTGCCGTGGTGGCGCCGCAACAAGTCCGGACGCGAAGAGGACCCGGCGTACGACAGCCCGGTGCTCCCGCCGGCCACCGGTGTCGCGCCCGCTGCCGCTGCCGTCGCGCCCGCTGCTCCCGTCGCCCCCGTTCCGAGCCCGAACGCCGGTGCCGCCGCAGGGCTCGTCGACCTGACACCGGCCGAGCCCGCGTCGGTCAACCTCAACGACTCCGTCGAGCAGGACCTGCAGGACGCCGAGCAGGCCCTCCGCGCGTTCGGCACCGACGTCCCCGCGCGCCCGGAGCCGACCGCCGACATCCGTCCCGCGGTGCCCGAGGTGCTGTCCGAGCCCGAGGTCGTCGACGAGCCCGAGGACATCGACGCCGCCGCCGAGCTGAGCGCGGCCGCCGCCGGGCCCGACGACGACCCGTCGAAGCCGTACCGACTGCCGGCCGCCACCACCCTGAGCTCCGGCACGCCCTCGGTCGCGCGCAGCCAGGCGAACGACGACATCGTCGCCGCCATCACCGGGGTGCTCACCGAGTTCAAGGTCGACGCGAAGGTCACCGGGTTCTCCCGCGGGCCGACGGTCACCCGGTACGAGATCGAGCTCGGCCCGGGCGTCAAGGTCGAGCGCGTCACGGCCCTGTCGAAGAACCTGTCGTACGCGGTCGCCTCGAACGAGGTCCGCATCCTGTCGCCGATCCCGGGCAAGAGCGCGATCGGCGTCGAGATCCCGAACACCGACCGCGAGATCGTCTCGCTCGGCGACGTGCTGCGCTCGAACGCCGCGCGCAAGTCGAAGCACCCGATGACGATCGGCGTCGGCAAGGACGTCGAGGGCGGCTTCGTCGTCGCGAACCTGGCGAAGATGCCGCACCTGCTCGTCGCCGGCTCCACCGGTTCCGGCAAGTCGGTGTTCATCAACTCGATGATCACGTCGCTGCTGATGCGCGCGAAGCCGTCCGAGGTCCGCATGGTCCTGGTCGACCCGAAGCGCGTCGAGCTCTCGATCTACGCCGGCGTCCCGCACCTCATCACCCCCATCATCACGAACCCCAAGAAGGCGGCCGAAGCGCTGCAGTGGGTCGTGAAGGAGATGGACATGCGGTACGACGACCTGGCGTCGTTCGGGTTCCGCCACGTCGACGACTTCAACAAGGCGATCGAGAACAACGAGATCGTCCTGCCGGCGGGCAGCGAGCGGAAGCTCAAGCCGTACCCGTACCTGCTGGTGGTCGTCGACGAGCTCGCCGACCTGATGCTCGTGGCACCGCGTGACGTCGAGGAATCGATCGTCCGCATCACCCAGCTCGCCCGCGCCGCCGGCATCCACCTGGTGCTCGCGACGCAGCGGCCCTCGGTCGACGTCATCACCGGCCTGATCAAGGCGAACGTGCCGTCGCGCATCGCCTTCGCGGTGACGAGCGTCACGGACTCCCGCGTCATCCTCGACCAGCCCGGCGCCGACAAGCTGATCGGTCAGGGCGACGCGCTCTTCCTGCCGATGGGTTCGTCGAAGTCGCTCCGCGTGCAGGGCGCCTGGGTGCAGGAGGGCGAGGTCGCCGAGGTCGTCCAGCACGTCACACGGCAGGCCCAGCCCGAGTACCGCCAGGACGTCCAGGCCGTGGTCGAGCGCAAGGAGATCGACGCCGACATCGGCGACGACCTCGAACTGCTGCTCGCGGCCGTCGAACAGGTCGTGTCGACCCAGTTCGGTTCGACGTCGATGCTGCAGCGCAAGCTCCGCGTCGGCTTCGCCAAGGCCGGTCGCCTGATGGACCTGATGGAGTCGCGCGACATCGTCGGACCGTCCGAGGGCTCGAAGGCCCGCGACGTCCTGGTGACCGCCGACCAGTTGCCCGCGGTGCTCGCGAAGCTCCGCGGCGAGGAGCCGCCCGCCGCGGCCGCTCCGGCAGCGCCGGCACCGACGCCGTCCGGCGACGGTGACCGGTACGGTGCCGACCCCGTCGGGGACATGACCCGCGGGTACGATGAAGTCCACGACGAGCCCGATGAGGACGCGTGGGGACTGACGGGCAGGGAGTGACGGCGATGACCGCCTCGGACAGCACGAACACCACGCACGGCGCACGGTTCCCGTGGCGCGGGCGGCTCTTGCGCAAGGGGCCCGGCCCGGCGTCGACCGCGAACGTCGCGAACATCATCACGGTGGTGCGCATCCTGATGGCGCCGCTGTTCTTCGTCCTGCTGCTCACCGACGCCGGGAACGACGGGCCCCTGCGCATCTGGGCCGCGGTCGTCTTCGTCGTGGCGATCGTCACGGACAGCGCGGACGGCATCATCGCCCGTCGGCAGAACCTGGTCACGGACTTCGGCAAGCTCGTCGACCCGATCGCCGACAAGGTGCTCATCGGGGGTGCGCTCGTCGCGCTGTCCATCCTGCATGAACTGCCCTGGTACGTGACCGTGCTGATCATGGTGCGGGAGATCGGCATCACGGTCTTCCGGTTCGCGGTGCTCTCCGACCGGGTGATCCCGGCCAGCCGCGGCGGGAAGATCAAGACCGTGCTGCAGGCCGTCGCGCTGACGGCCGCGCTGTTCCCGTGGTGGAACCTGGTCGGTGACTGGGCGCACTGGGTCAACGGCATCCTCATGACCGCCGCGTTCCTGGCAACGGTCCTGAGCGGGATCGACTACCTCTGGCAGGCATGGAAGCACAACCGCACCACCGCATGACCGGGCCCGACCGTTCGACCGAGGCCGCGCCCGTCGAGCCGGTCGCACCGGGTCTCATCGCCGAACTGACGGCGCGGGGCGAGACCCTCGCCGTGGCGGAGTCGCTGACCGGCGGACTCGTCGTCGCGACCCTCGTCGACGTGCCCGGGGCGAGCGCCGTCGTCCACGGTGGCGTCGTGGCGTACGCGACGCCCGTGAAGCACTCCGTGCTCGGGGTCTCGGCGGACCTGCTCGAGGCCGAGGGCGCCGTGCACCCGGAGGTCGCCCGGCAGATGGCCGCCGGTGTCCGGATCGCGCTGTCCGTCGACGGGGAGCCCGCAACGTGGGGGATCAGCACGACGGGTGTCGCCGGCCCGGACCCGCAGGACGGCAAGCCCGTCGGCACCGTGTACGTGGGGATCGCCTCCGCCGCGGGCGCCGAGGCCTTCGAGCTGCACCTCGACGGTGACCGGGGAGCAATCCGTCACGCCACCGTCTCCGAACTCCTTGCACGGATGTCGTCCGAGATCCGGGGCCGGGAATAGGTCCCGTTTCCACTGGGTTACATCTCACGAAATCTCCAGCAGTACGGCAGCCAGCCTGGCTAACATGCTGCAACCGGCAACGCTATTGTTGCTGAACCCGAACTCGTTCCACCGGACCGAGCGGGCGCGGAGACGACAGAGAGGAGGAGTTCTCATGGTTCTCGTTCGTCAGGAAATCGGCGATGTGCTCCGGGACTTCCGCTTGCAGAAGGGCCGGACCCTCCGTCAGGTCGCGTCCAAGGCCAGTGTCGCGCTCGGGTACCTCAGTGAGGTCGAGCGTGGGCAGAAGGAAGCCAGCTCGGAGATCCTCGCGTCCGTCGCGGATGCTCTGGACACGCCCATCTCGACCATCATGCGCGAAGTGGGCGACCGCCTCGCGATCGTCGAGGGGCTGACCCCCGTCCCCGACACGCTCCCGGACGACCTCGTCGCCGAGTTCGACAACGACCTCGCGGTGCGCTGACCGCACTGCACCGAACGCCCTCGCCGGTCCTTCCCGGCGGGGGCGTTCTGCGTTCCGGCCCGCGACGACGCGCTTAGGCTGGTCGGATGCGCGTGAGTGAGTTCTGGCGAGCCGTCGACCAGGTGTTCGGCGAGGCCTACGGGTCCGTGGTCACCCGTGACGTCGTGCTCGAGGGGCTGGGCGGTCGATCGGCCGTGGACGCCCTTGCCGCCGGCATCGACGCCCGCCGGGTGTGGGATGCCCTGTGCGACTCGCAGGACGTCCCGATGGACCGTCGGCACGGCAAGGGCCTGGCCGAACCCCAGGACTGAGCGCGGTCCTGCGGGTCCGGCACCCGAAACTGTGTTCGGCGTGTTGCTCGAACGCGTGTTCGATCGGTGGTAACTTCCTCCACAGCGGCGTCGCCCGGATGCTCCATCCACAGATCGCGTGACCGTCGGCAGTGATGTCGGTGGCTCGCCATAGGTTGATGGACATCGGGAACAGCCCGAAGCCTTGTCGCAGAACCATCGGCCTTGCACCATCGGCCGGCGTGGACGCGACAGCCTACAGGCGGCCGAACACGAGCACGAAGGAGCACCCCATGCCATCACCGGCAGACCGCGAAAAGGCCCTCGAGACCGCACTCGCACAGATCGACAGGCAGTTCGGCAAGGGTGCGATCATGCGCCTCGGTTCGGACGAACGCGCCCCCGTCAACGTCATCCAGACCGGGTCGGTGGCGCTGGACGTCGCGCTCGGCATCGGTGGCCTGCCCCGCGGCCGCATCGTCGAGATCTACGGCCCGGAGTCGTCGGGTAAGACGACCCTCACCATCCACGCCATCGCCAACGCCCAGCGCGCCGGTGGCATCGCGGCCTTCATCGACGCCGAGCACGCGCTCGACCCCGAGTACGCCAAGAAGCTCGGTGTCGACATCGACGCCCTGCTCGTGTCGCAGCCCGACACCGCCGAGCAGGCGCTCGAGATCGCGGACATGCTGGTCCGCTCCGGCTCCATCGACCTCATCGTCATCGACTCCGTCGCGGCCCTCGTGCCCCGTGCCGAGATCGAGGGCGAGATGGGTGACTCGCACGTCGGTCTGCAGGCCCGCCTCATGTCGCAGGCGCTGCGGAAGCTCGCCGGTGGCCTGAACCAGACGCAGACCACGATGATCTTCATCAACCAGCTGCGCGAGAAGATCGGCGTGTTCTTCGGTTCGCCGGAGACCACCTCGGGCGGTAAGGCGCTGAAGTTCTACGCGTCCGTCCGCCTCGACATCCGTCGCATCGAGACGCTCAAGAGCGGTACCGACGCGGTGGGCAACCGAACGCGCGTCAAGGTCGTCAAGAACAAGATGGCGCCGCCCTTCAAGCAGGCCGAGTTCGACATCCTGTACGGCGTCGGCATCTCGCGCGAAGGCTCGCTGCTCGACTTCGGTGTCGACCACGGCATCGTCAAGAAGTCGGGCGCCTGGTACACGTACGACGGCGACCAGCTCGGGCAGGGCAAGGAGAACTCGCGTTCCTTCCTGATCCAGAACCCCGAGATCGCTGCCGACATCGAAGGCAAGATCCTCGCCAAGCTCGGCGTCGGTGGCGCCAAGGCCGAGGACGCTCCGGTCGAGTCGATCGCGCCGAAGCTCGCGGAGCGCAAGGGCGCGTGAGCACCGACCACGACGACGACGGCCTCGCACCGGTCACCGACCTGTTCGGTGCGAGGTCGCGTCGTCGCGCTCCCGTGACCCCGGTGACGCCCGCGATCCCCGCACCGCCGGTGTCACCGGACGAACCACGAGACGTCGACGGGTGGGCACTGCCCGAATCCGGCGACGCTCGGCCGGACGAGTTCCCGGCACCCTTCGACGCCGATTCGCCGGTGCCCCTGCACGGTGCCCGGGGCCCAGCAGCATGGGTGTCGCCCGTGATCGGTGACGGCAGCGGGCGCTCGACCCGGGCCGAGCAGGACGGCTACGACTCCGAGACCGCCGACGCCACCACCGCGTCGGTGTTCTCCATCGCCGGCGGCGAGGAGATCGACCCGGCTGACGCACCCCGTCCGCTCGACGAACAGCGCGCGGACGCCGAACGGCTCAGCCTCCGTGCCCTCGGGCGCAAGGGCGTGAGCGAGTCCGAGATGCGGACCCTGCTGCTGCAGCAGGACCTCGACCCCGACGTGGTCGAGCACGAGATCGAACGGTTGACCCGTGTCGGGCTCCTGGACGACGTCGCCCTCGCCACCGACCTGGTCGACCGGCTGCACGCGCGCAAGGGCCTCGGCCGCCAGGGGGTCGTCACCGAACTCCGACGCCGGGGGATCGACCAGGTGGCGATCGACACCGCACTCGACGAAGCCGCCGACGACGAGGACGACGAGTTCCTCCGCGCGCAGGAACTCGCCGACAAGCGAGCGCCGCAGATGCGCGGCCTCGACCGGGCCACCGCGGAACGCCGGCTGTCCGGCTTCCTGATGCGCAAGGGCTACAGCTCCGGCGTCGTCCGGATCGCTGTCGCACGCGCACTCGACGGCGGCGGCAGACGGCCGCCTTCCGGCCGCGGGACCGTGCGGTTCGAGTAGCCGCTCCGACCTACACTGGGACGACCATGGCCACCGTCGCAGCGCGCCCCCGCACCTACGAAGTCCGCACCTACGGGTGCCAGATGAACGTGCACGACTCCGAGCGGTTGAGCGGGTCGTTGCAGGCCGCGGGCTACACCGCGGCGGACGGCGAACAGGCCGACGTCGTCGTCATCAACACCTGTGCGGTGCGCGAGAACGCGGACAACCGGCTGTACGGCAACCTCGGACAACTCGCGGGCATCAAGCGCGATCACCCCGGCATGCAGATCGCCGTCGGCGGGTGCCTGGCGCAGAAGGACAAGAACGTCATCCTCGAGAAGGCGCCGTGGGTCGACGTGGTCTTCGGCACGCACAACATGGGATCGCTGCCGACCCTGCTCGAGCGGGCGCGGCACAACGACGAGGCGCAGATCGAGATCCTCGAGGCACTCGACGTCTTCCCGTCGACGCTGCCCACCAAGCGCGACTCGACGCACAGCGGCTGGGTCTCGATCTCGGTCGGTTGCAACAACACCTGCACGTTCTGCATCGTCCCCTCGCTGCGTGGCAAGGAGAAGGACCGCCGCCCCGGTGACGTCCTGGCCGAGATCCAGGCGCTCGTCGACGACGGTGCGATCGAGGTCACCCTGCTCGGGCAGAACGTGAACTCCTACGGCGTCGAGTTCGGCGACCGACAGGCGTTCGGCAAGCTGCTGCGGGCCACCGGTGGCATCCAGGGGCTGGAGCGCGTGCGTTTCACCAGCCCGCACCCGGCAGCGTTCACCGACGACGTCATCGACGCGATGGCCGAGACCCCGAACGTGATGCCCCAGCTGCACATGCCGCTGCAGTCGGGCTCCGACCGGGTGCTCAAGGCCATGCGCCGGAGCTACCGCAGCGAGCGGTTCCTCGGCATCCTCGACCGCGTCCGCGCGAAGATCCCGCACGCGGCGATCTCCACCGACATCATCGTCGGGTTCCCCGGCGAGACCGACGCCGACTTCGAGGACACCCTGCGTGTCGTCGAGCAGGCGCGGTTCGCCTCGGCGTTCACGTTCCAGTACTCGATCCGCCCCGGCACGCCCGCGGCGACGATGGACGACCAGCTGCCGAAGCACATCGTGCAGGAGCGGTACGAGCGACTCGTCGCCCTGCAGGAACGCATCACGGCGGAAGAGAACGCACAGCAGGTCGGCCGGAGCGTCGAGGTGCTCGTCGCCTCGGGTGAAGGCCGCAAGGACGACGCCACCCGCCGGCTCTCCGGTCGCGCGGAGGACTCCCGGCTCGTGCACTTCACGGTGCCCGCCGGGTCCGCGGTCCCGCGCCCCGGCGACGTCGTCACCGTCGACATCACCCGGGCGGCCCCGCACTTCCTGCTCGCCGACGACGACGCCCCGCTGCGCATCCGACGAACCCGGGCCGGAGATGCCTGGGACCGCGCGCAGGCCGAGAGCTGCGGCGTGCCCACCCCGGCCGGCGCCGCAGCCGACGGCCCACGTCCGGTCTCGCTCGGGCTGCCCACGCTCCGTGTCGGACGCTGAGCCCACCGCTGGCGTGCCGTCGAGCGGCTCGACGCTCGGGTCCGGTACCGGCGCCGAGGCCGACCTGATCGCGGTCGTCGGAGCCACGGGCACGGGGAAGTCCGACCTCGGCATCGCGATCGCCGAGCGCCTGCGTGCCACCGGTCGCAACGCGGAGATCATCAACGCGGACGCCATGCAGCTGTACCGCGGCATGGACATCGGCACCGCGAAGCTCCCGCTGGCCGAGCGGCACGGCATCCCGCACCACCAGCTCGACGTGCTCGACGTCACCGACGAGGCGAGCGTCGCCGCCTACCAGGTGGCTGCACGCACCGACGTCGACCGGATCCAGGCCGACGGTGGCGTGGCCGTCCTGGTCGGGGGCAGCGGGCTCTACGTCTCCGCGGTGCTGTTCGACCTGGCGTTCCCGGGCACCGACCCCGAGCTCCGTGCGCAGCTGGAGCGCGAGCACGACGCGCTCGGCCCGGGCATCCTGCTCGAACGGCTCCGTGCCCTCGACGCGGCGGCCGCCGCGACGATCGACGCACGCAACCCACGGCGGTTGATCCGTGCACTCGAGATCGCGAGCCGATCCGAGGTCGTGACCCCGAGCCTCCCGGCCGCGCCCCGCGCCTGGCGACCGTCCCGCATCCTGCACCTGCGACGCGACCGGGAGCAGCTCGTGTCGGCGCTGCACGAGCGCGCGGCGCGGATGTTCGACGCCGGACTCGTCGACGAGGTCGCGGCGCTCCGCGGGCTGGGACTCGAGCAGGGCCGGACCGCGCGTGGCGCCATCGGGTACTCGCAGGCGCTCGAGGTGCTCGCCGGCACGTCGACCCGCGAGCAGGCCGTCGAGGCGACGGGCATCGCGACCCGCAAGTACGCCCGCCGGCAGGTGTCGTGGTTCCGCCGGTACGCCGACGCCGAGACGCTCGACGTCACCGGGGCCGACCGCGGTGACCTGACGGAACTGGCCCGTAGGATCGTGCCGTGACCGAGTTGCACTTCACCAAGGGCCAGGGGACCGGCAACGACTTCGTCCTGTTCGCCGACCCCGACGCCACCGTCGACCTGACCCCCGAGCGGATCCGTGCCATCGCGGACCGACGCTTCGGCGTGGGCGGGGACGGCGTGATCCGCGCGGTGCGGTCCGAAGCGATCCCCGAGGGCCGCGCGCTCGTCGCCGTCGAACCCGAGGCGACGTGGTTCATGGATTACCACAACGCCGACGGCACGGTCGCCGAGATGTGCGGCAACGGAATCCGCGTGTTCGCCCGGTACCTGACCGAGTCCGGCCTGGTCGAACTGGCGCCCGGCGAGACGCTGACGGTCGGCAGCCGCAAGGGGCTGGTCGACATCCAGCGCACCACGAACGGGTTCGCGGCCGACCTCGGCCGCTGGAGCCTGGGCATCGAGGGCGGCGGATCCGACGACGTGCTCGTCCGGGCGAAGAACCTCGACGGTGCGCGCCCCGGCATCGGCATCGACGTGGGCAACCCGCACGTGGTCGTCGCCGTCGAGACCGAGGACGAACTGGCCGACCTCGACCTGACGTTCCTGCCGGTGCTCGAACCGGCGCCCGAGCACGGTGCGAACGTCGAGTTCGTGCTGCCCGGCGACCCGCTCATCAAGGACGGCGTCGGCGAGATCACGATGCGGGTGCACGAGCGGGGGAGCGGTGAGACCCTGTCGTGCGGCACCGGTGCCGTGGCGGCTGCCCTCGCCACGCGCTACTGGGTCGGTGCGGGGGCGCCGGACACCTGGCGCGTGCGGGTACCGGGCGGGCTGCTCACGGTGCGGATGACGGCGACCGAGGACGGCGAGCACGTGTCGCTGTCCGGGCCCGCCGAGCTCGTGTTCTCCGGCGACCTGACGGTCTGACGGTCTGACGCGCTGCGCGGCGCGGGCGCGTCGCGCGCGCCCTACGCGCTGTGCTGCACCCGGAGGACGCGGAAGCCCTTGGCCGTCGACTCGCGCGTGACTGCGAAGCCCGGACCGAGGGCGCCGACGAGCCACTTCTGCAGGGAGTCACCCCCGAGGTCCTTCGACACGACGAGCCAGGCATCGCCCCCGACCTCGAGCCGGGGCAGCCACGTCAGCAGGATCTGGTGCAGCTCGTCCTTGCCGACCCGGATCGGCGGGTTCGACCAGATCGTCCGGAACCGCAGGTCTGCCGGCACGTCGTCGGGCAGCGCGATCGTGACGTTCGTCGCTCCGGCCGTCGCTGCGTTGGCCCGGGCGAGTCCCAGCACCCGCTCGTTGACGTCGACGCCCCAGACGTGGGCGTCGGGGGACTGCAGCGCCATGGTGATCGCGATCGGCCCCCAGCCGCAGCCGATGTCGAGCAGCGCTCCGTCAGCAGCGGGTGCCGGCACCGAACCGAGCAGGACCTTCGTGCCGCGGTCGACGCCGTCGGGACTGAAGACCCCCGCCGCGGTCGACAGGGTGAGGGGCTGACCGGCGAGCGTGACGTCCACCTGGCGGGGCCGGACATCGCTCTCGGGGTTGGCCGAGAAGTAGTGGTCGTTCGCCATGGATGAACCGTACCGGCAACCGAGTGTGTCGACGGGCCTGCGGAGGTAGCCTGTGCACAGGATGACGGATACCCATCAGCAAAACCACCAGACCAACGACGACAGCGCAGACGGTGTCGTCGAGAGGGTGTTGCGCAACGCAGACCACCGCGCAGCATCGTCCATCTTCGCGCCCGCCCAGGCGATCCAGACGCGGTCGACCGACGATCGCAGCTGGACGGGCGACGGCGACCAGTACGACCGTGAGGACCGTGCGGCGCTGCGCCGTGTCGCCGGCCTCTCCACCGAGCTCGAGGACGTCACCGAGGTCGAGTACCGCCAGCTGCGGCTCGAGCAGGTCGTCCTGATCGGCGTGTACCCCCAGGGCGACGCGCAGGACGCCGAGAACTCCCTCCGCGAGCTCGCGGCACTCGCCGAGACCGCGGGTGCCGTGGTGCTCGACGGGCTCCTCCAGCGCCGGCCGAACCCGGACCCGGCCACCTACCTGGGCAAGGGCAAAGCCCAGGAGCTCGCGATGGTCGTCAAGGCCACCGGCGCCGACACCGTCATCGCCGACACCGAACTGGCACCCTCGCAGCGTCGTGCGCTCGAGGACGTCGTGAAGGTGAAGGTCATCGACCGCACGGCCGTGATCCTCGACATCTTCAGCCAGCACGCGAAGACCCGCGAGGGGAAGGCGCAGGTCGAACTCGCCCAGCTGCAGTACCTGCTGCCTCGACTGCGCGGTTGGGGTGACTCGATGTCCCGGCAGGCCGGTGGCCAGGTCTCCGGAGGCGCTGGCATGGGCTCTCGTGGCCCCGGTGAGACGAAGATGGAGCTCGACCGCCGCAAGATCCACACGCGGATGGCGAAGCTCCGCCGGCAGATCGCCGGGTTCACCCCGGCCCGTGAGGCGAAGCGTGCTGAGCGCAACCGCAACGAGGTGCCGAGCGTCGCGATCGCGGGCTACACCAACGCCGGCAAGTCGTCACTGCTCAACCGACTGACGAGCGCGGGTGTGCTCGTGCAGAACCAGCTGTTCGCGACGCTGGACGCGACGGTCCGTCGGACAGAGAGCACCAAGGGCCGCGAGTACACGTTCGCCGACACCGTCGGCTTCGTGCGCAACCTGCCGCACCAGCTGGTCGAGGCCTTCCGCTCCACCCTCGAAGAGGTCGGCGACGCCGACGTCATCGTGCACGTGGTCGACGGCTCGCACCCCGACCCCGGGGCGCAGCTGTCCACCGTGCGCGAGGTCATCGGTGACGTCGGTGCGGGTGACATCCCGGAGGTCGTCGTCTTCAACAAGGCCGACTTGATCGACGACGCGCAGCGCCTCGTGCTCATCGGGCTCGTGCCGGACGCGGTGTTCGTGTCGGCGCGCACCGGTGAGGGCATCCCGGAGCTCCTCAGCGTCATCGAGGACCGCCTGCCCGAGCCCGACGTGGACCTGACGATCGTGGTGCCGTACGACCGCGGTGACCTGGTGTCGTCGCTGCACGACACCGGCTCGGTCGAGTCCGTCGACTACGTCGAGGACGGCACGCGCCTGCGGGTGCGCGTCTTCCAACGGCAGGTCACCGAGCTCGAGCCCTACGTGGTCACGCCCGTCCCGACCGTCTGACCCTCGGCTCCGACTGGCGCTGGCAACTGGCTGGCGCTGGTGAGCGCTGCCGCGCGGCCTGGAGGCCCGTCACAGGTCCGTCAGACGCCGTCGTGTCACCGAGACACCCCGGAACACACGAAACGCCGCCGAATCCGGCGGCGTTTCGTCGTGCAGGGTGCGTCGTACGGTGACGACGGCGTCTCGCGCTGGCGCAGAGCGAGCAGCGGTCAGAGGGAGCGGAGGACCGCGACGACCTTGCCGAGCACCGAGGCCGCGTCGCCGAGGATCGGCTCGAAGGCGGAGTTCCGAGGCAGCAGCCACGTGTGGCCGTCGCGCTGGCGGAAGACCTTGACGGTCGCCTCTTCGTCGAGCATGGCCGCGACGATGTCCCCGTTCTCGGCGGTCTGCTGCGACCGGACGACGACCCAGTCGCCGTCGCAGATCGCGGCGTCGATCATCGACTCACCGACGACCTTGAGCATGAAGAGCTCGCCGGTGCCGACGAGCTGGCGGGGGAGCGGGATGATCTCGTCGACGTGCTGCTCGGCGGTGATCGGGACACCGGCGGCGATCCGGCCGACGAGCGGCACGAGCGTCGTGGCGTCGATGTCCGGGCCGCCGACGTCGGAGGTCGGCTCGTCAACCAGGACCTCGAGCGCACGCGGGCGGTTCGGGTCGCGGCGGATCCAGCCACCGAGCTCGAGCTGGCCGAGCTGGTGGGAGACGCTGGAGAGCGAGGAGAGCCCGGCGGCGTCGCCGATCTCGCGCATGCTCGGCGGGTAGCCCCGCGAGGCGATCGACGCACGGATCGCGTCGAAGATCGCCTGCTGCTTCGGCGTCAGCGGCTTCTGGCCCCGCAGTTCGTCCACCACGTCGTCTCGCTTTCGTCGGTGCCGGTCCGGCCGCGGCGGGAATGTCGGTGGTCCCCGTCAGGCTTGTCCCAGTCGATCGAAACAGTATCCGACCGGCCAGGGCCGGACAAACACCTGTTCGAGCGTGTCGCAAGAAAACCCCGCAGAAATCCTCTCCCAGGACTTGTGCGTCGTCCGATTCGAAACTATGTTCGGTACAGGAATTCGGTTCCACCGAACGGGAAGGCAAGAACGACATGAGCACCATCGCCATCGCTGACATCCAGCGCACCGCGGCGCCCGCCGTGCGTACCCGCCTGCGTCTGACGCGTCGCGGCCGCATCGTCTTCACGACGCTCGCCGCGATCCCGCTCCTCGTCGTCGTCGCCCTCGGCGTGCTGAACGGCGGACAGGCCTCGGCCGGTGACGCCACCGCGGGTGGTGCCCGCACCCACTTCGAGACCGTGACGGTCCAGCCGGGCGAGACGCTCTGGCAGCTCGCCGAGCAGACCGCCCCCGACTCCGACCCGCGCGACTTCGTGCAGGACGTCGTCAGCCTCAACGCGCTCGACGGTTCGGCGCTGCAGGCCGGCGAAGAGCTCTCCATCCCCACCAAGTACACCGACGGCGAGTAGTCACTCGGGCAGCCCCGTCCAGACGGCTGGTCGTCGCACGGTGACAGCGGCCTACGATGGATCGGTGGCATTCACGCTCGAAGACCTCCCGATCCGAGACGACCTGCGCGGGCAGAGCCCCTACGGCGCCCCGCAGAAGCACGTCCGCGTGCAGCTGAACGTCAACGAGAACACGCATCCCGTTCCGGACGACGTCGCCGCTGACATCGTCGAGTCGATCCGGCAGGCCCTGCTGACGGTCAACCGGTACCCGGATCGCGAGTTCACCGAGCTCCGCCAGTCCCTGGCGGACTACCTCGGGCACGACCTGAGCGCCGAGCAGCTCTGGGCGGCGAACGGGTCGAACGAGGTGTTGCAGCAGCTCCTGCAGGCGTTCGGCGGGCCCGGTCGCTCGGTCCTCGGGTTCCCGCCCACCTACTCGATGCACTCGATCCTCGCGTCGGGTACCGGCACGACGTGGATCCCGGCCCAGCGGGACGACGAGTTCCGCATCTCGCCCGAGACAGTCGTCGCAGCCATTCGCGACCACAAGCCCGACATCGTGTTCCTGTGCGGCCCGAACAACCCGACGGGCACCCCGCTCGACATCGAGACGATCGCGGCGGCCTACGACGCGACCGACGGCATCGTGATGGTTGACGAGGCCTACGCCGAGTTCATGCCGTCCGACGCTCCGAGCGCGCTCACACTGCTGCCCGGACGTGAGCGTCTCGTGGTCTCCCGCACGATGAGCAAGGCGTTCGCGTTCGCCGGTGCCCGGGTCGGGTACATGGCCGCGCACCCCGCCGTCGTCGACGCCGTCCGGTTGGTCCGGCTGCCGTACCACCTGTCCGCGCTCACCCAGGCGGCAGCGATCGCGGCACTCCGGCACGCCCCCGAGATGCTGGCGATGGTCGACGACATCAAGGCGCAGCGCGACCGCATGGTCACCGAGCTGCGGGCCATGGGATACCGGACCTACGAGACCTGGTCGAACTTCGTCCTGTTCGGCGGAGTCGCCGACCCGAACGCTGCGTTCGAGGCGCTGCTCGAGCGCGACGTCATCGTGCGCGACCTCGGCATCCCGAACCACCTGCGGGTGAGTGCGGGGACCGAAGCCGAGACGACCGCGTTCCTCGACGCCATGCGGCAGGTCGCCGCCGAGCAGCCGCCGGTTAGGGTTGACGCATGACCGCCCGCACCGCCTCGATCAGCCGTTCGACGAGCGAATCGAGTGTCGAACTCGAGCTCGACCTGGACGGCACCGGGACCTCGTCGATCTCGACCTCCGTCCCGTTCTTCGACCACATGCTGACCGCGTTCAGCAAGCACTCCCTGATCGACCTGCGCGTGCGCTCCACGGGTGACACCGACATCGACGTGCACCACACGGTCGAGGACACCGGCATCGTGCTCGGACAGGCGATCAAGCAGGCCCTCGGCGACCGGTCCGGCATCGGCCGGTACGGCGATGCCCTGGTCCCGTTGGACGAAGCGCTGGCCCAGGCCGTCGTCGACGTCTCCGGGCGTCCGTTCCTGGTGCACTCCGGCGAGCCCGCGGGCTTCGAGTTCCACCGCATCGGCGGCCACTTCACCGGCTCGATGGTCCGTCACGTGTTCGAGGCGATCACGTTCAACGCCGGCATCACCGTCCACGTCCGCGTGCTCGAGGGCCGCGACCCCCACCACATCGCCGAAGCCGAGTTCAAGGCGTTCGCCCGGGCCATGCGCAAGGCGGTCGAGCTGGACCCGCGCGTCGACGGCATCCCGTCCACGAAGGGCGCCCTGTGACCGCCGCCAAGCCGAACGTCGTCGTCCTCGACTACGGGTCGGGCAACGTCCACTCCGCCGCCAAGGCGCTCGAGCGCGCCGGGGCTGACGTCACCCTGACCTCGGACAAGCAGGCGGCGCTCAAGGCTGACGGCCTGCTCGTCCCCGGTGTCGGGGCGTTCGCGGCTGTCATCGACCAGCTCGAGGGCGTGCAGGGCGGCGAGATCGTCGACCACCGCCTGGCAGGCGGGCGCCCGGTGCTCGGCATCTGCGTCGGCATGCAGGTCCTGTTCTCGCGGGGCATCGAGCGTGGTGCCGACGTCGAAGGGCTCGGCCAGTGGCCCGGCACCGTGCAGGAGATCCAGGCCGAGGTGCTCCCGCACATGGGCTGGAACACCGTGCAGGCGCCCGAGGACTCCGTGCTGTTCGACGGCCTGCACGACGAGCGCTTCTACTTCGTGCACTCCTACGGCGTGACCGACTTCCCGCTCGAGGCGTACGGGCCGTTCCGTGCGCCCCGCCTGACCTGGGCCGAGCACGGGCAGCCGTTCATCGCCGCGGTCGAGAACGGACCGCTCACCGCCACGCAGTTCCACCCCGAGAAGTCCGGCGAGCCGGGCATCCGCCTGCTCTCCAACTGGGTCCGCTCGCTCTGAACCCGGCCTGCACCGGGCGCGACGGCCGTGCCGGACGCGCCACGGGCCTCCCGGCTGTCCGCAGCCCCTTCTCCACCGCAACGAAACCGACAGGACCATGACCGACCTCACCGACACCCCGCCCCTCGTCCTGCTGCCGGCCGTCGACGTCGTCGACGGACAGGCCGTGCGACTCACCCAGGGCGAGGCGGGCAGCGAGACCGGCTACGGCGACCCCGTCGCCGCTGCCCGCACCTGGCGTGACCAGGGCGCGGAGTGGATCCACCTCGTCGACCTCGACGCCGCCTTCGGCCGTGGCGACAACCGCCGGGTGATCGCGCACGCGATCCGCGAGGTCGAGGGGGTCTCCGTCGAACTCTCCGGCGGCATCCGCGACGACGCCTCGCTTGAAGCGGCCCTGGCGACCGGTGCGGCGCGCGTGAACCTCGGCACCGCAGCGCTCGAGAACCCCGACTGGGCCGCGCGGGTGATCGGTGAGTACGGCGAGCAGATCGCCGTCGGGCTGGACGTCCGCGGCACCACGCTGTCGAGCCGCGGCTGGACCGAGGATGCCGGTGACCTGTGGGAGGTGCTCGACCGCCTCGAAGCCGCCGGGTGCGCCCGCTACGTGGTGACCGACGTCACGAAGGACGGCACGCTGCAGGGCCCGAACGTCGAACTGCTCCGCCAGGTGTGCGACCGGACCGACCAGCCCGTGGTGGCCTCGGGCGGGATCTCCACCCTCGACGACCTCCGGGCGCTCCGCGAACTCGTGCCGTACGGGCTCGAAGGCGCGATCATCGGCAAGGCGCTGTACTCCGGGGCGTTCACGCTGCCGGCCGCTCTCGACATCGCCTCGGAGTAACGCCGTGGCGGGCATCTCGAACGGTCGTGGCACCGGGCCGGAGACCGACGACGCGCACACCCCGGGTGGGGCGGCGGACTCGGCGGGGTTCTCGTGGGAAGGCCGCACGTTCGACCACCACGACACCGCCTTCGCGGACGACGACGGACTCGCCGACCCCGCGGTGGTCGCGGCCATCGGCTCACTCGCCGACGGTGCGTCCCAGGCCGCGATCGTCGATGCGCTCCGCTCCGCCCGCCTGCTCATCCCGCTCATCGCCGAGGCCGGCGACGTGGGGGAGACCGACGCGGGCAAGCTCGTCGACAAGACCCAGGAACTCTCGATCGTGACGGTCGCCGGCCCCGACGGTCGCAGCGTGATGCCCGCGTTCACCTCGGTCGACGCCGTGCACGCGTGGGACCCGGACGCGCGCCCCGTGCCGGTGGAGTCCCGCCGCGTGGCGATGGCCGCGGCGAGCGAGGACACCCAGCTCGTCGTGCTCGACCCGAAGTCGCCGACCGAGTTCGTGCTGCGTCGTCCGGCGGTGTGGGCACTCGGGCAGGACCTGCCGTGGACCCCGTGCTTCGAGGACCCCGAGGTGGCCCGTGCCTTCGCGGCCTCGGTCGAAGGGGAGCCCAGCGTGGCCCGTGTCGAACTCGCGCCGGGCGACCCGGTCGGCCGGTTCGCCGGACCGGAGCTGACGGTGGGCCTGGCGCTGCACCCGGGGCTCGACCGCGAGCAGGTCGGCGAGCTCGTCGGCCGGCTGCAGCAGCGGTGGTCGGCCGACCCCGTGATCGCGGAGCGGGTCGACAGCATGCGCGTCGCCCTGCGCACTGCCTGACGAGCAGCAGTGCGGCGGTGCGACCCGGCCCACCCCGACGTCGCCGGTACGATGACGGGGTGAGCCCGAACCCGACGACCAACCCCACCGGCGCGACCACCCACGGTCCGACGGGGCGTCCCGTCCGGGACTTCCCCGTGCCCGAGGAGCTCGACAGCACCGGACCCGCCCGCATCATCGCGCTCTGCAACCAGAAGGGCGGCGTCGGCAAGACCACGACCGCCATCAACCTGGGTGCCGCGCTCGCGGAGTACGGCCGCAAGGTGCTCGCCGTGGACTTCGACCCGCAGGGTGCGCTGTCTGCCGGCCTCGGTGTCCGCACCCACGACATCCACACCGTCTACGACCTGCTGATGGGCGCCGTGAAGGACCCGAACCAGGTCATCCAGCCGACGAACACCCCCGGCCTCGACGTCATCCCGGCGAACATCGACCTGTCCGCGGCCGAGGTGCACCTGGTCAACGAGGTCGCCCGCGAGCAGATCCTGGCGAGCGTGCTGCGCAAGGTCGCGAACGACTACGACGTGATCCTGGTCGACTGCCAGCCGTCGCTCGGCCTGCTCACCGTGAACGCCCTGACCGCTGCGCACGGCGTGCTCATCCCGCTCGAGTGCGAGTTCTTCGCGCTGCGCGGTGTCGCGCTGCTCATCGAGACGATCGACAAGGTGCGCGACCGCCTGAACCCGGCGCTCAAGCTCGACGGCATCCTGGCGACCATGTACGACTCGCGCACGCTGCACTCGCGCGAGGTCATGGAGCGGGTCGTCGACACCTTCGACGACCGCGTGCTCGACACCGTTATCGGCCGCACCGTGAAGTTCCCGGACGCCACGGTGTCCGCACGACCGATCACGCAGACCGCGCCGGACCACCCTGCCGCCCACGCCTACCGGCAGCTCGCACGAGAGCTCGTCCAGCGTGGCGCCGTCGCCTGAGCCGGGGTTCCGGGTCCGGCTCACCAACTTCGACGGACCGTTCGACCTCCTGCTGTCGCTCATCACGAAGCACGAGCTCGACATCACCGAGGTCTCGCTCGGTGCCGTGACGGGGGAGTTCATCCAGTACGTCCGGCAGGCCGAGTCCGCCGACGAGCTCGACGAGGCCAGCGAGTTCCTGGTCGTCGCGGCGACCCTGCTCGACCTGAAGATCGTCGGGCTGCTGCCGCAGGGTGAGCTCGTGGACGCCGAGGACGTCGCCCTGCTCGAAGCCCGCGACCTGCTGTTCGCCCGACTGCTGCAGTACCGGGCGTTCAAGCAGGCCGCCGACTGGTTCGGGGAGCGGTGGGGCATCGAGTCGCGCCGGCACGTCCGCAGCGTCCGGCTCGAGGAGCGGTTCCGCGCGCGGACGCCGGAGCTCGTCTGGACCCTGTCCGTGCAGGACTTCGCCGCCCTCGCCACGCTCGCCTTCGCCCCGCGGGAGATCCCGACCGTCGGCCTCGACCACCTGCACGCGCCGCTCATCAGCATCCGTGAGCAGGCCGCGATCGTCGTCTCGATCCTCCGCACCCGTGATGGTGAGGGTGTCTCGTTCCGCGAACTGGTCGCGGGCGTCGACCAGACGGGTATCGTGGTGGCTCGCTTCCTCGCGATCCTCGAGCTGTACCGGAACGCGTCGATCTCGTTCGAGCAGCTCGAGCCGCTCGGGGAGCTGACACTGCGGTGGACCGCCGAGGACTGGTCCGACGAGAGCCTCGCGAACCTGGGAGCCGACTATGACGGATGACGTGCACGACACGTCCAGCGCCGAACCCGGCGGCGCTGACGAGATGGCCGACGCCCGCGCGATCGAGCACGAGATCCACGACCCGGCCATCCCGCTCGACCGCCAGCTCGAGGCCATCCTGATGATCGCGGACGAGCCCCAGTCGCTCGTCGCGCTCGGTGCCGCCGTCGGTTCGCCCGTCCCCGCCGTGCGCCAGGCGATCGAACGCCTGGTCGCGGACTTCGACGGCGTCGACGGCACGATCCGCCGTGGCTTCGAACTGCGCGAGGTCGGGGGCGGCTGGCGCTTCTACGTCCGCGCTGACCTGGACCCCGTGGTCGAGCAGTTCGTCGAGGCCGAGCGACCCTCGCGGTTGTCGCAGGCCGCGCTCGAGACCCTGGCGGTCGTCGCCTACAAGCAGCCGATCACCCGATCGCAGATCGCTGCGATCCGCGCCGTCAACGTCGACGGCGTCGTCCGGACCCTGGTGGCACGCGGCCTCATCGAGGAGTCGTTCACCGACGCCGAGACCGGCGCCATCAACTACGTCACGTCCGACCTGCTCCTGCAGCAGCTCGGCATCAACTCGCTCGACGAGCTGCCGCTCATCTCGCCCCTCCTGGACGACGGTGCGGACGGCTTCGAGCAGAACGAAAGGATCCCCGATGGCAGGGTTTGACGACCGGGGGCGCGGCGCGCCCCGAGACCGAGACGACCGCAACGGACGCTCAGGAGGCCCAGATCGCCCCGGCCGCCCGGCCGGCGGACGCGGCGGGGCCGGCTCCGGTGCCGGTGGCCGCTCCGGCGGGTACGGTCGCGACGACCGTGGGGGCGCACGCCCGCCGCGGGACGACGACCGTCGTGGCGGGTACCCGTCGCGTGACGACCGTGGCGGCGACCGTGGCGGCGACCGTGGTGGGTACCGCGGGGCTTCGGCTCCGCGTGACGACCGTGGTGGCGACCGTGGTGGGTACCGCGGGGCTTCGGCTCCGCGTGACGACCGTGGTGGCGACCGTGGTGGGTACCGCGGGGCTTCGGCTCCGCGTGACGACCGTGGTGGGTACCGTGGGGCTTCGGCTCCGCGTGACGACCGTGGTGGGTACCGGGGGGCTTCGGCACCGCGTGACGACCGTGGTGGGTACCGGGGGGCTTCGGCACCGCGCGATGACCGTGGTGGCTACCGGGGCCGCGATGACCGGTCCGGTGGCGGCGACCGCGGCGGGTACCGCGGCAACTCCGCTCCGCGTGACGACCGCGGCTACCGGGGTCGTGACGACCGTTCCGGTGGCGGCGACCGTGGTGGGTACCGGGGCAACTCCGCTCCGCGTGACGACCGTGGTGGCTACCGCGGCCGTGACGACCGTGGCGCTTCGGCTCCGCGCGATGACCGTGGTGGGTACCGGGGCAACTCCGCTCCGCGTGACGACCGCGGCGGCTACCGGGGTCGTGACGACCGTGGGAGCTCGGCTCCGCGTGACGACCGTGGTGGCTACCGCGGCAACTCGGCTCCGCGTGACGACCGTGGTGGCTACCGCGGCCGTGACGACCGCGGGGCTCCGGCTCCACGTGACGACCGCGGCGGGTACCGGGGTCGCGACGACCGATCCGGTGGCGGCGACCGCGGTGGGTACCGCGGCAACTCCGCTCCGCGTGACGACCGTGGTGGGTACCGGGGTCGTGACGACCGTGGGGCTTCGGCTCCGCGTGACGACCGTGGTGGCTACCGGGGTCGTGACGACCGCACCAGCTCGGCACCCCGCGACGACCGTCGGGACGACCGCGGCCGCGACGACCGCCGCACCCCCGACGGCCAGCAGAGCCGCGTCTGGCACAACGGCCGCCGCTACGTCGGCGGCACCACGAGCGTCCGCAACAGCGACCGCACCACGCCGAAGCCGAGCGGGCAGCGCGACGACCGGGGCAACCCGGCCGAGGGCACGCCCGAACGGCCGATCATCGAGGACTGGGACGCGGCGGACGGAACGGCGCCTGCCGGGGCCGAGCCGGGCCTCCAGGCAGAGGGCGAGCGCCTGCAGAAGGTGATCGCCGCTGCCGGCGTGGCATCCCGCCGGGTCGCGGAGAACCTGATCGTCGAGGGCCGCGTGACGGTCAACGGCGAGGTCGTGGACGCCCTCGGGCGTCGCGTCGACCCCGAGAAGGACGCGATCAGCGTCGACGGTGTGCCGGTGCAGATCGACTCGTCTCGGCGCTACATCGTGCTGAACAAGCCGACCGGCGTCGTCTCGAGCCTGCAGGACGAGCGCGGTCGCCGCGACCTGACCGAGTTCGTGGACCGCTACGAGGAGCGCCTGTTCAACGTCGGCCGTCTCGACGCCGAGACCTCCGGGCTGCTCGTCCTGACGAACGACGGCGACCTGGCACACGTGCTGGCACACCCGTCGTTCGGCGTGCAGAAGACGTACATCGCGAAGGTCCACGGCAACGTGAACCCCGCCGTGGTGCAGCGCCTGACCGAGGGCGTCGAGCTCGAGGACGGTCCGATCAAGGCCGACAAGGTGCGGCTGCTCGAGTCATCGCGGGGTGAGTCGCTCGTCGAGATCACCCTGCACTCCGGCCGCAACCGCATCGTCCGACGCATGCTCGAGGCCGTCGACCACCCGGTCCTCGAACTCGTCCGCCGGTCGTTCGGACCACTGCACCTGGGCAGCCTGCCGCCGGGCAAGATGCGCGAGCTCGGCACGGTCGAGGTCGGCAAGCTGCTCAGCACCGTCCGCGACGCGAAGCCGTCCGCTCGTGACGACCGCGACGTCGCACTCGACCAGGACGACGACGAGTACGAGGACGAGTCGGCGGACTGACCGACCCCGACGCTCGGGCATCGACCGATGCCCGAGCCTCGATCGGTAGGCTTGCCCGGTGACCGACGTGACCCCGACCGACATCGACCGCCGTCTGCGCGGCCCGGTCCGGGTCGTCGGTGCCGGGTTGCTCGGCGCCTCGATCGGTCTGGCCCTGCGTGAGAAGGGTGTGGACGTCGTCCTCGACGACGTCTCGCCCGCCGCGCTGGCGCTCGCCGTGGACTACGGCGCCGGGCGTCGCCCGGCAGCCGGCGACCAGCCGGAGCTCGTCGTCGTCGCGGTGCCGCCGGACGTCGTCGCGACGGTGGTCGAGCGTGAGCTCGCCGCCCACCCCGACGCCGTCGTGACCGACGTCGCCAGCGTGAAGTCCGGGCCGCTCGCCGCCCTGGTGGCGGCCGGGGCCGACGTCTCCCGCTACATCGGGTCGCACCCGATGGCCGGACGCGAGCGCAGCGGTCCGACCGCCGCCCGCGCCGACCTGTTCGTCGGACGCCCGTGGGTGATCGCGGGACACGACGGCATCACGTACCAGCGAGCTGCGGTGGTCGAGGACCTCGCGCTGGACGTCGGCGCGACCGTGGTGCCGATGGACCCCGAGTCGCACGACCTCGCCGTGGCGTACGTCTCGCACGCGCCGCAGCTCGTGTCGACGCTGATGGCCTCGCGCCTGCGCGATGCCCCCGACGGGTCGCTCGGCCTGGCCGGCGGCGGCGTGCGCGACGTCACCCGGATCGCCGCGAGCGACCCCGGGCTCTGGGTGCAGATCATCGGCGCGAACGCCGGACACATCCGGCCGGTGCTCACCGACCTGCGCGACGACCTGACCCGCGTGATCGACGCGCTCGGCGACCCGGACGGTGCCGGATCGCCGCGCACCATCGCCGAGACCATCGCCGACGGCAACCGCGGGGTCGAACGGCTGCCGGGCAAGCACGGCACCACCAAGCGCTTCGCCCAGGTGGTCGTCCTGGTCGACGACACCCCCGGGCAGATCGCCGCACTCCTGACGTTCATCGGGGAGATCGGCATCAACCTCGAGGACATGCGCCTCGAGCACTCACCGGGCGCACAGATCGGCATCGTCGAGGTGTCGGTGCTGCCCGAGCAGGAACAGCGACTCGTCGAGGAACTCGAGGGGCGCGGATGGAGGATCGCAGCAGCATGGGCCTGAACGACGACACGAACGCAGCGACGAACGACTCCGGTGTGACCGGCGGACCGGACGGGCCCGACACCGGCCTCCCGACCCCGGGCCAGGGTGGTGCCGGCGGCCCGCTCAGCGGCAGCGGCGACGGCGGCGCACTCGGTGGTCCTGCCGGCGGCCTCGGCGAGCCCGGCGGGGAGCCCGGCTCGACCAGCGCCCCGATGCCGTCCGGCCTGGCCGACGGTGCCTACGTGGCGAAGATCGTCATCGCCGTCGACGGCCCCGCCGGCAGCGGCAAGTCGAGCGTCTCCCGCGCGGCCGCCCGTGCCCTGGGCTACGGCTACCAGGACACCGGCGCCGCCTACCGTGCACTCGCGTGGCACGCCCTGCAGCAGCAGGTCGACCTCGACGACGCCGCGGCGGTCCTGGCCAGCTGGGACACCTTCGACTACGCCATCGGCACCGACCCCGACGACTACTACGTCAAGGTGGGGGAGACCGACGTGACCGAGGCCATCCGTACCACCGACGTCACCGGTGCAGTGGCCCACATCGCGAAGCTCCCGGACGTCCGGAAGCGCCTGGTCCAGCTGTTCCGCACCGTCATGCGGAAGACCGACGCCCCGGGCATCATCACCGAGGGCCGGGACATCACCACGGTCGTCGCACCCGACGCCGAGGTCCGGATCCTGCTGACGGCCGACGAGTCCGTTAGAATGGCCCGACGCTCGGCAGAGGTCACGACCCAGTCGGCCGCCGAGACCTCCGCAGCACTCGCTCGTCGCGACGCGGCGGACGCGAAGGTCGTCGACTTCATGAACGCCGCCGACGGCGTCACGACGCTCGACTCCACCGACCTCGACTTCGACCAGACCGTGCAGGCGGTCGTCGACCTGGCCCGCGCGGCCACGCACTGACGCAGACCGGACCGCCTCGGCGGGCCGCTCACGCACTGACGCAGACCAGAACGCTCCGGCGGGACGGTCAACCACGGCCGGACCCCCGGCCCGGCCGGCAACGGCCACCGACACCGCGGCCCCGGCCGCTCGCGAGGAACACAAGATGGCTCAGCTGGACAACCCTGACAACGACGACTTCCCGGAGTACGACGACGCCCTCGGCGAGCGTCTCGCCGGACTCGACGAGGCAGAGGCCGAGCAGCGTGCCACCGCGCTCCGCGCCGGCCTCGAAGAGTACGACCTCGAGGACGAGGACCTCGCCCTGCTCGAAGCGGGCCAGATCGGCGAAGACGGCGTCCACTACCTGCCGGCCTACCCGGTGCTCGCGATCGTCGGTCGCCCGAACGTCGGCAAGTCGGCGCTCGTCAACCGCATCCTCGGTCGCCGTGAAGCCGTCGTGCAGGACGTCCCCGGCGTCACCCGCGACCGCGTCAGCTACAAGGCCGACTGGAACGACAAGCGCTTCACGCTCGTCGACACCGGCGGCTGGGAGCCCGGCGCCGAGGGCATCAACGCCTCCGTCGCCGCCCAGGCCGAGGTCGCGATCGACCTCGCCGACGCCGTGCTGTTCGTCGTGGACGTCACGGTCGGCATCACCGCCACCGACGAGCACGTCGTGAAGATGCTCCGCGGCACCGACCGCCCCGTCATCGTCGTCGCGAACAAGGCCGACGACGAGCGCCGTGAACTCGAAGCCTCCGAGCTCTGGAACCTGGGCCTCGGCGAGCCGCACCCCGTGTCCGCCCTACACGGCCGCGGCGTCGCGGACCTGCTGGACCTGATCATCAAGACGCTCCCCGACACCTCGGCCGTCGCCAAGCAGGAGGTCGGTGGCCCCCGCCGCGTGGCCATCCTCGGCCGCCCGAACGTCGGCAAGAGCTCGCTGCTCAACAAGGCCGCCGGTGAAGAGCGGGTCGTCGTGAACGACATCGCCGGCACCACCCGCGACCCGGTGGACGAGCAGATCGAGCTCGGCGGCAAGGTGTGGCGCTTCGTCGACACCGCCGGCATCCGGAAGCGCGTCCACATGCAGCAGGGCGCGGACTTCTACGCGTCGCTCCGCACCACCGCCGCGCTCGAGAAGGCCGAGGTCGCCGTCGTCGTCCTCGACGTCACCGAGCCGGTGTCCGTGCAGGACCTGCGCATCATCGACCTCGTCCTCGAGTCCGGCCGCGCCCTCGTGCTGGCCTACAACAAGTGGGACCTGCTCGACGACGAACGCCGCCGCTACCTGGAGCGCGAGATCGAGCAGGACCTGGCGCACGTCGCCTGGGCCCCGCGCGTGAACATCTCGGCCCGCACCGGCCGCCACCTCGAGAAGCTCGTGCCGGCGCTCGAGACCGCCCTCGAGTCGTGGGACACCCGCATCCCGACCGGCAAGGTCAACGCCTTCATCGCCGAGCTCGTGCAGGAGCACCCCCACCCCGTGCGCGGCGGCAAGCAGCCCCGCATCCTGTTCGGCACCCAGGCGTCGAGCCAGCCGCCGACCTTCGTGCTCTTCACGTCGGCGTTCCTCGACCCGCAGTACCGACGCTTCATCACGCGTCGACTCCGCGAGGTCTGGGGCTTCTCCGGCACGCCGATCAACGTCAACATGCGGGTGCGCGAGCGCCGGAAGCGCTGAGCCTCCCCACCCGTCACGCAGAACGCGCCCCGATCCGTCGGGGCGCGTTCTGCGTTCTGCGTTCGCGTCCGCGGTCGGCCTGGAGGCCCGGGGCCGGTCCGGCGCGCCGGTGCGGCATCATGGGGGCGTGGGTACCGGGCGGTGGGCAGCCGACCGACGTCGGCTCGCCCTGGTGGGTGTCCTCGTCGGGGTGGTCGTCGTGGGTTCGGTGTCCCTGTGGACGAGCTCGCACGCACCGGACGACGGCGAACCGGTCACCCGTGCCGACGCAGTGGACCCCGAACCGGCGCAGTCGCCCGACGTCCGGCTGCAGCCGTCCGACGCCCTCGGGGAGCCGATCGAGCCCGAACCCGTCCGTCCGGTCGACGGCTCACCCATCGACCCGTGGTGGCGCCGCGTCCCGCCGGTCTCCGGTGACATCGTCGGCATCGGGGCGGCTGCCTCCGGGCACGTCCGGATCACCGCGAACACGAGTGACGAGACCCTCGCGGTGGAGATCGACCACCTGGAGACCGGCGGGGACGGCCCGGTCGACGTCGTGCTGTCCGCGGGGACGGTGCGCGGTGGCTCGAAGCCGATGTGGACGCCGGTCGGGGAGTCCTACGAGCTGTTCCAGGCCGACGGGGTCGAACAGGGGCTGACCGTCGTGCTCGGCGAGCCGTGGACGCTGCCCGACGAGGTCCGCTCCCTGGTCCTGCTCGACGCCGGGACCGGCACCGTGCTGGGCGGCGCGGCACTCGTCCCGTCCGACTGAGCGGGGCGCAGGCTGAGGCTGCGCGGGGTTGGGGCTGCGCGGGGTTGTGCTGCGCTGCGCCGACGGAGAACGACACCGTCGTGGTCGTCCGACGTCGACAGTGTCGTTCCGCATCGGTGCTCGTGCCGGTGCCGCGTCCGCCGCTACCGCCGGGATGGGGCACGATGTACTGGTGACGCAGCAGAACGACGGACTCGGTGTGCTCGCCGACCGTGTGTGGTGCCGTCTTCGGCTCGACCGGTTGGCCGGAGGCCGGCAGTCCGGGTACGTGATCCGCGAGGACATGCTCGAACACCCGGACACGGTGCGTTCGTTCCGGTGGATCCGGTGGTTGCTCGTCGCGGAGACGGTCGTCGGTCTCACCGCCATCGTGGTCGCGGTGCTGCTGACCCGCGCAGGGGAGTCCCTGTCGTGGGCGGTGTGGTTCCGGTCCACCGTGGTGCTGCTGATCACCTTGACGCTCTACGTGTTCGCCTGGCGGGCGCAGCTCGGGTACTACTGGGCGTACCAGCGGCTGCGGTTGTTCAGCCGGATCTTCCCGATCGTGACGCTGATCGTCGCGGCGATCCCGGGGCTCTACCCGTTCTGGATGGTCATCGAGCAGATCCTGTTCTCGGTGCTGATGGTCGGTATCGGCGACGTGCTGACGAGCGACCACATGCGGGCCACGTTCCCGAAGCCCGCGCGGCGCTGAGACTGCCGTCGGCCGCCGTGGCGCACCGTCGTGGCACGATGGGCTGGTGCGCGAGAACTCGGCTGGTCAGTGGTTGCTCGTGGTGCCCTCGGTCGTGGCGCTCGGAGCCGGGCTGTGGAACGTCGGAGCACTGGTCAGCATGTTCACCAGCAGCGGTTCCTTCGCGTGGTGGTTGGTCTCGGGGTTCGTGGCGTTGGTCGCCCTCGTGATGACCCTCGTGGCGCTCATCGTCGGCCGTGCGCAGCGGGCGTTCGTCGTCGGACTGGCCGCCGCCGGACTGTTCGTCGCGGGTGGGGCGCTGCTGCTCGACCTCTTCGTCGGCGTGTTCTCGTCGTGGCTCGCCGCAGGACTGGGGTCGAGCGGGTCCTGACCGCTGCGCGCCGGAGCGGTTTCCGGTGGATGCCGGACCAGGTGTGCGACAACCCACGGGTCGATCGACACGTGGACTGTCGCAAAACAGGTGCGGGGGCTACGCCACCGTGGCCAGGGCGAACGGGAGCACGGCGGAGGCCCCGGCGCGCCGGAGCTCCCGGCCGGCGACGGTCATCGTCCACCGGCTGTCGACCAGGTCGTCCACAAGCAGCACCGGGCCCTCGTGCGACTGCAGGGCGGCGGTGAGCGACGGATCGACCACGAAGGTGTCCCACACGCCGGACAACCGGTAGGCGCTGTTCGTCGCACCGTCGCCGCGAGGGGTCCCGCCGGCACGGCCGAGCGTGCCGAGGAACTGCAGCCGCCCGATCGTGGACAGCGCCTGGGCGAGGGACCCCACGAGCTCGGGCCGCGACCGCGAGGACATCGCCACGACGCCGGTCGGCCGGGTCTCCCACGGCCAGTCCTTGAGCGCCCGGACGCAGCCGTCGACGAGTTCGCGCGAGATCGGGGCATCCGGGGTGGACGGCGAGAACAGGGCACGCAGGGGACCACCCCAGCCGAGGTCGGTCAGACGCGCCACCGCACGGCCGGGCTGCACGAGCTCGTCCGCGCCGATCTTGCCCCGCACCGAGACACCGAGCGACGACATCCCCGAGGGCCACTGGGCACGCGGGGCGATCTCGACGCCGACCTTGTCGAGCGCGGCCGCCGCCCCGGACGAGTCGGTGTCGGACACGGCCGTCGGGAACCACGCCCCGGCGCAGTTGTCGCACCGACCGCAGGGCTCGGCCGAGGGGTCGTCGAGGTCCTGCTGCAGCAGCTGCATGCGGCAGGCCGAGGTGGACTCGTAGTCGAGCATCGACGCGGCCTCGGCAGCACGGGCCGCGGCGACGCGTTCGTACCGGGGTGCGTCGTACTCCCACGGCTGCCCGGTCGACACCCAGCCGCCGGTGACGCGTCGGACGGCGCCGTCGACGTCGAGCACCTTGAGCAGGAGTTCGAGGGTGGAGCGCTTGATGTCGACCAGACCCTCGAGCGCGACGGTCGACATCGCGGTGTCGGTCGACAGGGCGCCCAGCATGGCGGCGGCACGGGCTTCGGTCGGCATCGAGGCACTGGCGAAGTACTGCCAGATCTCGCGGTCCTCGCGCCCGGGCAGGAGCAGGACGTCGGCGTTGTCGGTCGCACGACCCGCGCGACCGATCTGCTGGTAGTAGGCGACGGGCGACGACGGAGCGCCCACGTGCACGACGAACCCCAGGTCGGGCTTGTCGAACCCCATGCCGAGCGCACTCGTGGCGACCAGGGCCTTCAGCTCGTTGCCCTTGAGCTGCTGTTCGAGCTGCTCGCGCTCGTCGGTGTCGGTGCGCCCGGTGTACGCGCGGACGGCGTACCCGTTGTCGCGCAGCAGCCGGGCGATGTCCTCGGCCGCCGAGACCGTGAGCGTGTAGATGATGCCGCTGCCGGGCAGGTCGCCGAGGTGGGCGAGGAGCCACCCCAGCCGCTGCCGGGCGTCGGGCAGGGTCAGCACGCCGAGGCGCAGGGACTTGCGGGCCAGGGACCCACGGATCGTGAACACCGGGTCGGCCGGGCCGGCGGTCAGCTGCTCGGCGACGTCCTCGACCACGCGCTCGTTCGCCGTCGCGGTGGTGGCCAGGACGGGGACGCCGTGGGGGAGCGACCGGATGAGCTCGGCCAGACGCCGGTAGTCCGGCCGGAAGTCGTGGCCCCAGTCCGAGATGCAGTGCGCTTCGTCGACCACGAGCATGCCCATCCGGGCGATCAGGGTCGGCATCTGCTCGTCGCGGAACTTCGGGTTGTTCAGGCGTTCGGGGGAGACCAGGAGCACGTCGACCTCGTCACGGGCGAGGGCAGCCTGGGTCTCACCCCACTCGTGCGCGTTCGCGGAGTTGATCGACACCGCACGGACCCCGGCCCGCGCAGCAGCGGCGACCTGGTCGCGCATCAGGGCGAGCAGCGGCGACACCAGGACCGTCGGGCCACCCCCGCGCCGGCGCAGCAGCAGCGTCGCCAGGAAGTACACCGCCGACTTGCCCCACCCGGTGCGCTGGACGACGAGGGCGCGCTGCCGGTGCTCGACCAGCGCGGAGATCGCCTCGAGCTGGCCGGGGTGGAACACCGCGTCGGGGCGCCCCGTGAGCGCAGCGAGCGCCTGCTGCGCCTCGGCGGCGATGTCCGCAGAGGGGGAGACGGAAGACGACGCAGTAGACCCGACACCAAGACCAGACATGCCCCCATGCTGTCAGCACCGACCGACGAAACCCGACCCGCGCCTCCTATCTGTGGACAACGCGACGCGGCGCGCTTACTGGTACGTGATCAGCGACGGCGTCGGCCGCACGTCCCGCATGGTCTGCGCGGGCGTCAGCATGGGCGTGTCCTCGTCGGTGAAGTTCTTCCAGCCCCAGTGCAGCCCCTTCGGCGCGCCCTGGTGCAGGGCCTTCCACGTCGCCTGCTTGTCCGGCTGCGACCCCTGCCCGTCGACGTGCACGAGCATGTCGAGCTCCGGGTGGGTCTGCAGTGCTGAGCGGTCCTTGATCATCGACAGCCGGAACTGGTGCAGCACCAGGGCCTTCGGCGGCAGCCCTTCCTGCTTGACCAGCGCAGCCAGCCACGACGAGACCTTGTTCACCTCGGACGCCGACACGCTGCCGATCTGCTGCAGGGGTACCTGGTCCTTCGTGAGCCGCCACTCCGGGTCGAGCGCAAGCCACACGCCGGGCTGCTTCAGCAACGACTCGTACTTCTTCGCCTGCGACAAGAAGTCCGACCGCCCGGGCTGCAGGTCGATGATGACCGGCATGTCCGCATCGTGGGCGGCCTCGACGTAGGGCTCGAGCGTCGAGACCGGCAGTTCGGTCGAGTAGTCGCCGTCGGCGCCGGCGTCCCCGGCGGCGACGGTCGCGATGACCTCCATCGCGGGCGTCACCAGCTCGTCGGACTCGGCCCGGTACGGCTTCGCGACCTGCTCGGCCCGCTGCACGGTCTGCTTCGGCCCCTGCTCGCCGAGCACTCCCAGCGCCGGCGCCCCGGGGGCCCCGTACAGCGCGACGTACCGGTGCCCGTCGAACGGCCGCTGGCCGCCGTTCCGCAGCTGGAACCCGCCCTCGGCCGCCCGCACCGTCCACTCCGGGTCCGGCAGGGCGTCGAACGCCGCACCGACCAGGACCGTCGGGTGCTTCGCCCGCTCGTGCAGCGCCGTCACCACGTCGGGTGCGGCAGCCGGGTCGGTCACGCCCTTCGGCATGGTCACGACCCGCGCACCGGCGGCCTTCGCGGTCGCCACGGCAGCAGCGTCCGCACGCGCGTCCGCCACCACCACGGTCGCCTGCCGGGAGGCACGGGTCGACTCCGGCGCGTCACCGCCGTCCGGCGCCTGCCGCTGTTCGACGTCCGTGTCGAGCGACACGTCGCCCTCGGCCTGGTACCAGCCGGCACCGAGCCGGTCGAGCTCGCGGGCGACGGCAGCGTCCTTGTTCTTGGTCGTCAGCAGCACCGGGACGTGGGCGCTCGCCGCGGTCTTCGCTGCGTCGCGGATCCCGTCGGCGTCGTCGGCCGGGGCGACGACCGCGCCCGGAGCGCTGGCGAACAGCGCCTTGCTGACCCGGACCGACCGCGCTGCGGCGTCCGCAGCGTCGGCCACCGTGACGGTGTCGGCGGAGGCCTTCGCCAGGGTCGGGCGGCTCGTGTCCGGTTCGCTCGCTGTGCACCCGGCGGCTCCGAGCAGCAGGCCGGAGACGGCGATCGCGACGAGGACACGAGGGGTGGAACGAGAACGCATCGGGCCACCCTACGAGCCAGGCGGAGAGGTCCCTGAGAATCCGACGGGTGTCGTCTCGTAGAAGGGATGCATGCCCCACCACCCCGACGACCGCCCGCTCATCGGACCGGTCCGGTCGCCCGAGGTGCACTGCATGACGCTCAACGTGCGTCGCCGCGTGCCGCGACGGTCGACCCACCCGGACGCCTGGGAGCGCCGCCGTGACGCCGTCCTCGCGCTCGTCACGTCCGAAGCGCCCACCGTCCTCGCCGTCCAGGAGGCCCTCCCCGCGCAGGCAGACGACCTCACCGCCGGCCTGGGGTCGGGTTGGGAGCCCGTCCTGGCCGGGCGAGGAGCACGCGGCGGTGGCGAACAGGTCGGCCTGTTCCTCGACCGCTCCCGCCTCGACGTCGTCGAGCGCCGCACCTGGGCGCTCTCCCGCACACCCCACCGCCCCGGCTCGCGGTCGTGGGCCACGTCCTTCCCCCGGCACGCCGTCGGCGCCGTGGTCGACGACCGCGCGACCGGCGTCCGGTTCCTGGCGATCGCCACCCACCTCGACGTCGCCTCGTCGTGGGCCCGACTCCGCTCCGCCGAACTGCTCGGCCGGATCGTCCGGCAGCGCGGCCTGCCCGCCGTGGTCATGGCCGACTGGAACAGCCCCGCCGGTTCCGCACCGTGGCGAGCCCTGGCGGAGGCGGGGGTCGAGGACTGCTGGGGGCGGGCCTCCAGGCAGGTGGGTGAGCCCTACGGGACGTACCCGCACTACGGGAGTCCGCGCGTTGGTGGTCGGCGGATCGACGGGGTGCTCGTGACCGCTGGGGCGGCCGTGGACCGCGTCGCGGTCGACGTGCGGCGGCCGGGCGGCGTGTGGCCGTCCGACCACGCCGCCGTGCACGCGGTCGTCCGGTGGGCGTCGTGATCCGGGCGCTCGGGTCGACCTTCCTGCGGCCGCGGTTCCTGGCGGCCGACGTGGTGCGCGCCCTGACGCTCGTGAGCGTCGTCGTGGCGAGTGTCGGGTGGGGTGGGACGGCGTTCCCGGTCATGGCGCTGGCGCTGCTCGGGGTCGTGGTGCCGCGCATGCTCGGGCTGCGACCCGTCTTCGACCTGGCCGTGTGTGTGCTCGTGCTCGTCGCCGGCTGGTCGAGCGTGCTCGAGTGGTACACGACCGTCGTCCTGTGGGACAAGTTCATGCACGTCGTGCTGACCGGGCTGCTCGCGGCCGTGCTGTACGTCATCGGTGCCGACCTGCGTGCTGTGCCGGCCCCGCACGGGGAGCGCCGGGTGGTCGTCGCGGTGCTCGCGCTGTGTGCGGGACTCGCGGTCGGCGCGGTCTGGGAGATGGGGGAGTGGCTCGGGCACAACTTCGTCGACGCGAAGATCTTCGTCGGGTACGACGACACGATCGGGGACCTGGCGGCAGACGGGGCCGGTGGGTTGCTCGTGGGGCTCGGGTTGCCGTGGTTGGCGGCGCGGCGTGAGGTGGTGCGGCCGGGCTGAGCGTGTCGTTCGGGTCGCGTTGCTGCGACTCGCCGTGGCACGGAGGGGGGCTGACGTCCGCTATGCTGGACCGGTCGCTCGCGCTCCGGTCGGACGCGGGCGAGGATCCTCCGGGGTCCTGGGTTCTCCGGAACTCGCGGGCTGTGGCGCAGCTTGGTAGCGCACTTGACTGGGGGTCAAGGGGTCGCAGGTTCAAATCCTGTCAGCCCGACGAAAGCTCTGGTGAGAAGTCTCACCAGAGCTTCGTCGTTTTTGGACCTGGACACTCGCTGGTCAACGTGCTTAGCAGCCCATGCCACAAGTTCTCTCGGCCGCGAATCGGCGGAGTGCACTCGATGTACTCGCACCGGCTCCGTAGCTTTGCGGCGTCACCGGAGCTCGCTTCCCAGCACCCTTCAATCGCGGTGGCCGGCATCGGCGCACCCGCAGCCGGCATCGGCCCGCTGAGCGGCGGGTCCGCCCGCCACCCCGCCGCCGATGGTGTTCCCGGTATCGGTGCTGCGTTCAAGGACCTTCTTCCTGATTCCGCTCAGATACGGATAACACGGGGACGGCGCGACCCAGAGCCGACCTCGCTTCTTGCTGATCCGGCATCGCTTAGTACATGTCGAACTCGACGAACGACAGGAACTCGGACGTCAGGTAAGTGCCGCGGGACGCAAGACGATGATGGGATGCTCGCGCACTGCCTGCCATCATTATGAGATGGAACTTGACATGGTTCGCGCGCTGCCGATGGCAGACCAGATCACGTACCTGCGTGGACGGATTCTCGAAGCGGCGTTGAGCATGGAGGTTGTCACGCGTTACCTCCATGTGCGGCTGAGTGGCGGCTCAGACTTCGAGGAGGCCCTTCACACACCTCAACAATTCCAAGTACTAGTCGCTGAATGCGGAGAGCAAGCCGCGCGAAGCGCGCGATTCAGCGACTGGACCCGGTCACTCGCGATGGAAGCGATCCGCGAAGCGGCCGAGCTCTACGGACGACGAAATCGCTTTGTACACGACTCACTGCGTCGTAGTCTCGTGTCCGAACAGCGGTGGGAGCGATCCAAGCTATGGCGCCCGAAGCGTGAGATCGGCAAACCGCCGCCAGAACCCGAACCTGTGTCGGCCGACGAGATGGTCGACTTAGTCTTCGACCTCATCAGAACGACGTGGCGTCTTCGCGGCGCGCTCTGGTGCTTGATTGGTTCGTCGCAAGAAATCTCCCCATATCTCACCCATCCGTTCGACCCGCAGTGGGACGGTTCGTTCCTTCCCCTGCGTGGAGATGAGAGCGTAGCAACGCGCTCGGCGAGACAGTGACGGGGCGTGCGCGGGCTCCTGCAAGAGGCGGACGCGACTTCGAACGCGCGAGGTGCGGTGCCGTGGGCGCCGTGCGGCGCGGACCATGCGGCAAGCAAGGAGTCGGTGGCGCAAAGCCGCTCACATGAGCGGTGCACCTATGGCCCGCTGACCAGGAGGTTTCTTCCGTGCCCTGGGCCGGGCAGTAGAGTGGGTCGGGTCGTATCGGCTCAGCGCGTTGTGCACCCGGGCGGCGCCGGTTGTGTTCCCCTGGGGGTGAACGCTGAGGTCTGGAAGGGTCAAAGAAGCGTGGCGACGTATGCAGTGAAGCTCCAACGCTCGGCCCCGCTCGCTCTTCCGCGACATCCGAACGCCCCCGAAGGTGCATCGTTCGCTGAGTGGTGCGCCGCCGAGAAGGAGACAGGACGTCCCCTTGCCATTGATCTCTTCTCGGGAGCAGGTGGCCTTGGTGCAGGCGTAGAGGCGGCCGGGTGGACCGTAGTGACCGCCGTCGACCACGACAAGGCTGCTTTGGAGACGCACCGCGCGAACTTCCGCGGGCAAGCACTCGACGTCGACATGGCGGATCGGGCTCAGGTCAGCACCCTCATCGATGCGCTGCGACCGATTGGTATCGACCTCGTCGCCGGCGGGCCCCCTTGCCAGCCATTCAGCCGGGCCGGCCGCGCGAAGATCCGCAGCCTCGTCGAAGTTGGCGGGCGCGATGAAGTTGACGTCCGCAAAGAACTGTGGCGCTCTTTCATCGACGTCGTGACCGCGTTGCAGCCTCGCGCCGTGCTCATGGAGAACGTTCCAGATATGGCGATCGGCGACGATCTTGCCGTGATCCGAGAGATCGCGGAGATCCTCGAACGAGCCGGCTACATCGTCGACTACCGTCTTCTCGACGCGTGGCGGCACGGGGTGCCGCAGCACCGTAAGCGGTTCATCCTCCAAGCCCGACGGGACGGCGCTTTTCCAACCTGGCCATCGCTCCGCTCCTACCGTCCAACCGTCCGCGACGCCATCTCAGACTTACCATGCCTGAATGACACAACCGGCGCTCGGGAGCTTACGTACCTCGGCAAACCGACGAGTGAGCTCGCGAAGCAGTTGCGCGCTTCAGCCGAGTCAAGCGTCATTCATGACCATATGACTCGTCCCGTGCGTGCCGACGACAGGGAAGCGTTCGAGCTCATGACCTCGTCCACGCTCTACTCAGACCTGCCCGATCGGCTCAAGCGTTACCGCTCGGACACTTTCAATGACAAGTACAAGCGCTTGCCCTGGGACGACCTCAGTAGGACGATCACCGCGCACATCGCAAAGGACGGTTACTGGTATATCCATCCGGCCGAGCATCGGACGCTGACCGTGAGGGAAGCGGCGCGCATCCAAACTTTCCCAGATGACTTCCGATTTGCAGGAACGAGGAGCGACGCGTTCCGACAAATCGGGAACGCAGTTCCTCCGATCCTTGGCCAAGCCGTCGCGGAGGTGATCTTCCCGCTTGACGTTCCGCGGACTGACGCCGCTACGCTGCCTGCGGTGCGCGAACGACTCGCCGCCTGGGCGCGACAGCAGCGCGAATTCACATGGTGGCTCTATCCCGGACCTGAGATGACTGCCGCTTCCGCGGCGGTCGTCGCGCTGCTCGATGTCCATCGCCTTTCGAAGGAAGCCGCTGCATCGATCATGGATCCACTCCGAGGCGAGCAGGACCTCTCCACTGCGTCGCTTCAGCACATCGACATACAAGTGCTGAGCAAGACTAGGAGGCAGTCTCTTCGTGAACTGCGTGAGATGCTCCGCGGGGCAGGAGCGGTGGACTGGACACCTCTGATCGCCGCCTCGCTCGGAACGGCGCAGCGTAAGCTCTTCTCCCTTCTCCGGGGTGGCGATGAACTGATCGTCAATGAACGCGTGAAGAACGTCGTCGCCTTGCTAATGAATCTGCCTGAAGCACAAACTGGCCTGCACACCGACATCAAGGTGGCTCTTGCGCAGCTTGTGGCCCGCGGCCCCGATGCAGCGCTCAGGATGAGTGCGCTGCGCACCATCACAGTGCCAGACGCTCGTGCGCTCATCGGAGCCAGGTCGCGGACGGATGCAAGCAAGAAGGTGGCTTCATGAACGAAATCGCTGTACCAGGTGCACAAGGTGCTCCGGACGGAAAGGGGGCGTTGCGGCCCCGTGCTCGACTGCTCCGTACTCTCGGTAACGACCTCATCAGTAGCGACAAGGTCGCCCTGATTGAACTCGTCAAGAATTCCTATGACGCGGACGCAACTACGGTCCTCATCCGATTCCGAGGGCCGCTGGAAACCGGTGCGGGGCGCATCGAGGTGTGGGACGACGGGCACGGGATGGATGTACCCACCCTTCAGCGCTCCTGGCTTGATATCGCCACCGACACGAAACGACGTCAGCCGAAGAGTGACGGTGGGCGTCGAGTTCTCGGCGAGAAAGGCATCGGGCGCTTGGCGGCTGCGAGGCTCGGCGACGAGCTTTTGCTGGTCACGCGGAAGCCCGACGCCCACGAGGTGAACCTCCTCATTGACTGGTCTCAGTTCGATCAGGAGGACGCTTACCTTGACGAGATCGAGGTGGCCTGGGAGGTAGGAGACCCGGATGTCTTCTCGGATCACGGCCGAGCCGCCTCCGCTTTCTCCGAGTGCGACAGCGAGGCATGGAGGCGTGGCCGTGGGACGCTCCTCCGTATCGAGAAGCTCACTCACGTCTGGAGTGCGGACGACTTTAGCGAGCTTCGGACAGCATTGACCCGGCTGATCCGTCCACGTCCCGCCGATCAGGCCGAGGAGGTCGAGCCGGGTAGATCAGGTAACTCGGAAGATGGCCAGAAGGCTGCTCAACCGGACTTCCAGATCCTCCTCGAACTGGAGGATGTCCCCGAGTCTTTGCAGGGCTTTGCGGGTCCAATTGATCCGTCCAGCGACCTCCGGACACCTCACTACAAACTGAGAGGCTCGGTCGAGGCTAACGGCGCCGCAACGCTTGTCTACGTGCAGCAGGAACCCGCGGTTGAGGTGGACCTCGGCACAAAGACGCTCTGGAGCAACGACAGGCGCGCACCGGAAGCCGGTCCGTTCGAGTTCGAGATCAATGCCTGGGATCGAGACAAGGATGCGATTCAGCGGACGTTGACGACGTCAAACCCGGACGGGGCGCTTCCGACGCCGAAGGAGCTCAAGGGCTTCCGGGAGACCCTCGACGAGGTTGCAGGCGTGAGTATCTACCGAGACGGCTTCCGCGTCCTGCCCTTCGGGGAGAGTGGCGACGACTGGCTTGGGCTGGACCTCAGGCGAGTCCAAAGTCCGACGCTCCGACTCTCGAATAATCAAATCGTCGGCCACGTGTTCATCGGTGCCGACGCGAACAAAGGGCTAAAAGACCAGTCCAACCGTGAAGGCTTCCTCGCGGGCAATGCATATTCCGATCTTCAAGCCCTCGTACGGGCAGCGCTCAACGAGCTGGAGCGTCGTCGCTACGAGGCTCGCCACCCTGAAAAGCCGGAGCCCGAGAAGAAGGGTGGCCTATTCAAGCGGTTCGACTTGGGCGAAATCCGTGCCGCACTGGCGATGAACTACCCAGGAGACTCGCGCTTGATCGGCTTGATCGACGACAAACACCGTGACATACAAGAAGGTGTGGCCGAGGTGCAGCAAGTTCTGTCCCGGTACTCGCGTCTAGCTACGCTGGGATCGCTCGTTGATCGTATCCTTCACGACGGGAGAACCATCGTGACGCGCCTGAAGAATATTTCGCGCTTTGGTAATCGCGACCTGGGAAAGGTGGCTCTCCCCGCCGACGAAAAGATCGCGATCGGTCGGAAGTCACTGGAGGAGGCCGCAGATCAAGCAGGAATCCTGTCGTCACTTTTCAATCAGATCGAGCCCTTTGGTGGGCGGAAGCGAGGCCGCCCCAAAGAAATCCGGACTCGTGAGGTGGTCCAGAAGGCGATCTCGATCATGCAGGTCGAGGCGGACGACCACGGTGTCAACCTCGCGGCCGGAGATGCAGACATCGCCACCCGGCTTGACGAGGCGGAAGTGCTGCTCGTGCTTGTGAACCTCGTTCAGAACGCGATCTACTGGGTCTCCACTCAGCCACGAGACGCAGAGCGCACTGTCGTAGTGGATGCGCGCAGCAACCCCGACTCGTCGTTGACACTGATAGTGAGCGACTCTGGGCCCGGCGTAACCGACGATCTTCGAAACCGTATTTTTGACCCGTACTTCTCGACAAAGCCGGACGGCGTCGGCCTCGGCTTGAGTATCGCCGGGAACATGGTCGAGGACATCTATAGAGGCGAACTTACTCTCGTCGACGAAGGTCCTCTCGACGGGGCAACTTTCGAGGCCACGTTCCGGAGGCGCGTTTGATGACTGGAAAGACATGGCGGGTCCTCATCATCGATGACAACGCGCAGATGGCGGCGGATGCTCGCCGCGAGATATTAGAGGGGTTCGAGCAAAACCCGGATATTGACGTTGAGGTCTCGGTCGAGACGGACTTCGACCAAGGCTTCAACATCGTGAGTGGCGGCGGGAGTGATGTGGTTGTACTTGACGTCCGACGCGACACGCCCAACGCGACCCCGTCCGACGAGACAGCCGGGCGCGCGGTATTCCAAGATATCAAGGAAGCACGGTTCGCACCGGTTATTTTCTGGACAGCCCTTCCGGAGAAGGTGCAGGACGAGTCGATGTCGCCGTTAGTTGCTGTTCTGAGCAAAGAAGATATCGACAAGCTTCCGGCCGCTATCGAAACAGCCCTTGTCAGTCGCACGGTCGAGACGATCGCCGATATCGAGATGCACGTGTCGTCAGTGCTCACGAAGCACATGTGGAACGAGCTGGGCCCTCACTGGGCTGAGTACACCGATGATGCCGCGCCAGCCACAGTGGCTCAGGTGCTCATCAGCAGATTGGCTCGCGTCTTGGACGAAGACCGTGAGCAAAAGCTCACAGCTCACCCGAGCCACCGCTACATCTACCCGCCAGCATCGGACATGCGTGCACCCGGCGATGTCGTCCGTGAGGCTGGTAGTGATTGGTGGGTCGTTCTTACGCCGGCCTGTGACTTGGAGCAAAACAAGTTCGAGTTCGTCCTGTTGGCTCGTGCCGGGGCCCTTGATTCTCATCAGAAGTACCGCGACTGGACTGAAGCGACAGCCAAAGGAAACAACGGTAAGTCTCAGTGGAATGACCTCCGCAAGGTCGTCCTAATGGCCACGCAGGGTCGATACCATTACCTGCCTGCGTTCCGTGACATTCCAGACCTAGTTATAGACCTCGAGAACGTCCGTTCGGTCAAAGCAGATACACTAGAAGCAATGGAGCCGGTCGCTTCGCTCGTTAGTCCGTTCTCCGAGGCCCTTCTGGTTCAGCACAGCCACTTCCGGGGGCGCATCGGCGTGCCTGACATCGATCCAGACTTGATCAAGAACCGCCTGGAGTCCGCGCCGCCGGTCAGCACGTAGAGCGAATTCTTTCCTTCGCACGAGTTGAGCAATCAAGTGCTCAGTGGCCCAAAAGTCCTGCAAAATCCAGGCGAAGGGCGCGCTCCTGAACTACAGAAGTGCTGTTGAATTGGGTCATGAGCCTCTTTCTCACCTGTTGTGGCAACTGGTTTTATGGCGAATCATGTAAGGGTGACCGAAACGTGTCTGATGCGACGGAAGGAGCCATCGAGGATCTCGGTGAGCTTGTTCCTGAGGTGGCAATCGTTGAGCCGCACGTGGAGGGCACTCTCGCTGGGATAACCAGCGGAGCAAATATGTGCGAGACCGCCACTCGTGCAGTTGTGCCGGTCCAGTCCGTCACTGAGGTCACGCGGGATGAGCGGCTTTCGAGACGGCCGGGTTGCCAGTCCTGATGTCTGGGTTGGGAGCTCCGAGGGGCCAGCTCGCGAGGCCCTGCGGCGAGCGTTCGGGTTCTCCCTCGGCTTCCTCTGGCGCAATCTTCAGTTCACATAGAATGACGCTATGCAAGCCATCCTCCGGCGCGCTGCAAGTCTTGGTTGGTTATCGCGAGGAAGTACATCTGGTCTAGCAGCTGCTTGTCGGGTCGGTCTGTGCGGGTTGACGTCCTGCGCTCGCTGCCGGGGACTCGGAGGCGGACCCGATCGAACGCACATCACACTGCCCCTTGCGACGACTGCAACCGTGATGGTTTGCTCCTGCTTCTACCGAACGCCGCACACGATGAGTTGTTCGTGTTGCAGCTGAAGTTGCCGTTCGCATCGCTGTGCAACGCGCTCACTGTGGGTGACGATCACGAACTTGGTTCCTGCTTGCTGCAGCCGGTCGAAGAGGGCGAGCACGTCGTCTTCGGTCGTCTCGTCCAGTGCGCCGGTGGGCTCATCGGCGAGGACGACGGCCGGGCGCTTCGCGATGGCTCGCGCGATCGCGACGCGCTGCGCTTCTCCTCCTGACAGTCGTCGTGGGCGCTTGCCAGCGAGGTGGCTGATGCCGACCGCCTCGAGAGCCTCATGTGCTCGGTCGGCCGAGTCAGCGCGAGCAGGAACGCCGAGCCGGACGTTGTCGAGCACGCTGCGGTCGCCGAGGAGGCTGTGGTCCTGGGTGACGATGCCGATGTGTCGCAGTCGGTGCGCCGCCATCCTCCGCGCGGTGCGCTCGAGCAGTTGCCCGTCGTGCTCGTAGGTCCCGCCGAAATCGGTGTCGAGGCCGGCGAGGATCCGGAGCAGCGTGCTCTTGCCGGATCCGCTGCGCCCCGTGATGGCCACGGATCGATCGTCGTCGCGAAGGTCGAAGTCGAGCCGGTCGAACAGTGCTCGGATCGATCCGTCGGGCTCGGTGATGGTCTTCGAGACGTCACGCAGAACGATCATCGTGAGGTACCTCTTCGCTGTTGGGCGGTCAGTTCGATGCGGATGGCTCGCCGGCCGAGTGCGCCGTCCGCCACGCACCAGAGGAGCAGGGCGGTGCCGGCGCCGAGTCGAGCCATCTCGCTGTCGTTGGGGAGCAGTGCGCTGGTCGCGAGGAACAGCCCGAGCGCCGCGGTGAACTCGGTGAGGCGGCTTGCGCGGAACAGCCGGTTCGTGGCACTCGGGCTCCTCCCGAGGAGATGGTGCACCCGCGCCACTGGCGTTCGACGGTGATGCAGGAGTCGGTTGAGGAACGCCGTGATGATGCCCACGCCAGCGGTGAGGACGACCAGCAGCGCGGTGACGAGCACCAGGTTGTCCTGGATGAGCTGGCGAACGAGGGAGAGCTGCACGAGGTAGGCCGGTACTCCGAGCAACGTGTACGACCGGAAGCCGGTGTCGTCTCCGATCGCGTCGAGACGCGCGACGACGTCCCCGAAATCGAGGCTGTGATCGATGGCGAGATCGGCGTTGAGCACCTGGAACGCCAGGCGTCCGAACAGCTCGGGATCCAGCCGGTCGAGTGCTGCTCGGTCGAGTCCGGCGAGTGTTGGCGGGTAGGGCACGATGACGGTGTCGTCGAGGTAGTGGTTTGCCTCACCGCGGAAGTACATGGCACTGTCCGGTTCGAGGAAACCGACGACTTCGAGCTCCTGCTCCTGCAGGATGACCGCTCCGGTGAATCGCTCCCCGAGCTCGTACACGCCGCGGTACTCGTTGCCGAGCAGCACCGGGATCCGACCGGATCCCCAGTCGACAACGTTCCACTCGATGGGCTTGCCGTCCTGCACGGAGAGCCCCGCGAACTCGTACGCGTTCTCGTTGAGCTGGATGGACTTGATGTCCTGAACGCTCCGGCCGGACTCGTCCTGGTACTTCCCGTTGAGCGTGTACTCGGTGCCGTAGCCGACGTCGAAGCGGTCGTCGCCGCGGAAGTCCTGAACGGTGACGGGCTGGTCGTACGAGGAGATGAAGTCGAACCCGGGCTCGTCGTCGATGCGGTCGACGAACGAGGCGACGTCGTCGAGTGCGTGCTCGTCTCGCCGGATCGCCTCGAAAGCATCCGGGCCGAGATCGTCGACCACCGTGTAGAGGTCGACGTCGGCATCGGCGGACAAGCCCTGGGCCACGGCCTGCGAGGTGGACTGGGTGAAGGACGCCACGTTGTACCAGCAGAGTGCGAGCAGCACGAGCAGGACGATCTTGGCGACGATGATCGTCCAGTTGGACCGGAGGTCGTTCAGCAGTTCCATCGACGGGTTCCCTGCCAGAACGAAGCGACGGACACGGCAAGCACGACGGTTCCGACCGAGACGACCACAGTGGTGACGTCGAGGTCGAGGAGGGTGGCCTGCCTGACCGCTGCCGCGCCCGCGAGAGCGGTCGTACAGGCGGCGATGGTGATCACGCTGACTCTGGTGGCCGCGCTGCGGAGGGTGCTCAGCGGTCGGATCCCCGTGGTGAAGCGGACGGCGGCAGTGCGGAGTTCCCATCGCCCAGCTTGCAGGCCTGCGACCACGCCGATGAGCATGACGACGAGCACGCCGAGCGTGACCAGAACCGGAGACACGGCGTCGACGTTCGTCCTGCGGTTCGTGCCGTCGTCGACGATCTCGACACTTCGGCCAGGGAACTCTGCGCTGTAGTGGCGGACACTGCTCGGGCCGTCCAGGAGGAGCCGCTGTGGTGACGCCGAGAACCGCGACGGATCGGCGACGATGACGTCATCGGACAGCAGACTGTCGGCCCGGACGCCGAGACGGCCCACCACGTCGTAGGGCTTGCCATCGACGACGATGTCGTCACCGCGGACGGCAACGTCAGCCCCGGCGAGGGCCTCGCCGGGGCGCCCGGTCAGTGCGTGCCCGTCGTGCAGCGGGACATCTGTCCACCGTCCCGACAACATTGCGACGGCGCGGACATCGCCCTCGAGGCGCACGAACACCTTCGTTCCCGGTTCGAATGCGTTCCGGGCACGCATGAGTTCGTCGAGTGTCGCGTTCACCCACACGCTTTGACCGCTGCGGAGATCGTTGCCTTCAGAAGCGATGACACCTCGGCGAGCGTCGAACACCCCGATCAACACCGTCAGCAGCATGGCCAGCAGGAGCAGGCCCGCGATCGCCGTGGTCTGTTGCTTCGTCACGTCTTCTCCTCACGCAGCAGCGGGTGCGAGCCGTCGGCTCGCACCCGCTGCGATGCGTCACCTGCCGTAGTGGGTCTTCGCTGTACCGACACCGTTGCCGGGCCGGTTCGGCCGGTACGGCTTCCACACGGTCACTGCTTCCGTGCCGGACTTGCCCCACTTCCGGCCAGAGTCAGCGATGATGCTGCTGCCGTGCTCGAGCCGCGCACGCGTGTAGTGCTGCACGCCTGCCCAGGTCGTCCAACCATGCGAACGCTTGTGCGTCGTCCCACTGATGGTCTTCTTCTCCGCTGCACCGCGGTGGTTCACCGCCAACACCGACATTCCGGTTCCTGCGCCGTCGACGGTCCCGGTGCTCTCTGACCATCCACCGATGACCCCCTCGCTCCCGACGCCGTCCTGCGCCTGTGCGGGGATCGCGCCGAGGAACACCGCCCCGCCGACAGCCACAGCGGCGAAGCCAGCGGCAACCCGCCGAGATCGGTGATCGTTCTTGCTCATTTCCCACTCCTTCCCGAGAACTGATATCCAGCCCTTCAGTCGTTAACATGCCAGGAAGGGAGCAGCTTGTCGAACGGACCTCCGCCCGGACACGGCGGGCTCCGTTGGTACGGGGGGGTGGCTGGCAGGACGACAACGGCGTCCCGGTGCTCGAAGCCAGCCACCACATGCGGCGACATTCCGAGGACAGGGCTTCGCAACAGACGCACGGCTGCCTGTCGAGACGATCCCGAGCCCCATCCACACGGTGAGGGCTGCGGTGCTTCTCAGGGCGGCAGGTCACCTTGACTCGTACGATCGTCTCCCCACTGCCTTCGCCACCCGTCCCCACCCGTTCCGACCCGGAGATCCTGATGCGCACTGAACACGGCCCACTCGCCCCCGGCTGGCGCCTGCTGATCGATGGACGTGCATCAGGTCCGTCGCCCGCGGAAGGCGCACGGGCATGAACGGAGAGCGCCAGCGCCTTCGCGTCCTCTACGTGAGTGACCTCGGGTACGAGGCGAAGGGCCGACGCTACTGCGACGAGGACATCTACCTCTCCGGCGAGCTCAGCGCGGAGTTCGACGTCGCGATCTGCCCACCGCTGGCTGCCGAGCACCTGATGGACGCGTTCGACGTCGTCGTGGTGCGCAACAGTGGACCCGTGCTGCACTACCTGGCTGCGTACGATGCGTTCCGCGAAGCCGCGCGGACTCGTGGGATCCCTGTGTTCACGGACCTGACAGGACGAGCCGACCAGAGGGGGAAGCAGTACCTCCTCGACCTGTTCCGAGCCGGGTACCCGGTCATCCCCACGATCGATGCAGCCTCGGACATCGCGCAGCTCCCGGACACCGCGGACTACATCGCGAAGCCGAAGCTGGGCGCGGACTCGATCGGGCTGAGAGTCGTGGGCCGTGACGAGCTCGCCGGGCTGCACTACGACAACCTGCTCGTGCAACCCCGCATCGACTTCCAGTACGAAGTCTCCTTCTACTACGTGGACCACGTCCCGCAGTACGCGCTCAACGCTCCCGACCCGACGAAACGGTGGGAGTTGCAGCAGTACCGCGCGAGCGATGACGACTGGGCCTTCGCGCAACAGTTCATCGGGTGGAACACGATCGAGCACGGTGTCCAACGCGTCGATGCCTGCCGAACCCGAGACGGAGCACTGCTCCTCGTGGAGCTGGAAGACCTCAACCCGTACCTGTCGCTCGACCTGCTCGACGAGCGCACCCGGACGTCCTTCGTCGCCGCGGTGAAGGAGTCCGTGCGGGCATCGGCAGGGAAGCGACAGGCGGAGCCGCTCCGTCGATCGGCTGACTGACGCCTGCGACCGCCGCCGAACCGCGAAGGACCGGACCGAGCGCCGATCGTTCCGCGACCGGATCAGGGCCGTCCCGTGCCGAGCAGCCAGCCGTTGTCCGCCGCGATCCGCAAGGCCTCGGTCGCGTTGCGCGCCGCCGTCTTCCCGATCGCGGACGACAGGTGGTTCCGCACGGTGCCCTCGGACAGGTGCAGCGTGCCGGCGACCCCGGCCACGGTCGGCGCCGTGCGGAAGGCGATGAGCACGTCGGTCTCCCGAGGGCTGAGCGGGGAGGGCCCGGCAGCGAGGGACTCGGCGGCGAGCACGGGGTCGACGACACGGAAACCCCCCTCGACACGGCGCACGGCATCGGCGAGGTGTTCGGCGGGGGTGTCCTTCACGACGAACCCGGCTGCCCCGGCTTCGAGCGCTCGCCGGAGGTACCCGGGGCGCCCGAACGTCGTGACGATGAGCGAGCGGCAGGTCGGCAGCTCGCGAGCCAGGATCGACGCCGCCGTGAGGCCGTCCGCCCCCGGCATCTCGACGTCGAGCAGGGCCACCGTGGCGCCGGACGCCCGTGCTGCGTCGAGCACTTCGTCGCCACGGGCCACCTGGGCGACGACCGCGATGTCCCGTTCGAGCGAGAGCAGCGAGGCGAGTGCGCCACGGACGAGCGCCTGGTCGTCTGCGATGAGCACTCGGATCACGTCGGTCATCGTCGACTCCTCTCGACCCGGAGCAGGAATCCGCCCAGGTCGCTCGTGCCGGTGGTCAGGACCGCTCCGACCGCTTCCGCGCGTTCCCTGAGGCCGCGGAGCCCGTTCCCGCCGAGCACGGCCGCGGTCGACGGGGGAGCGAGCACCCCGGTGCCGTCGTCCTCGACCGTCAGCGCAGTCCGGGTCAGCGTCACGCGGACCCGGCTCGCGGCGGCGTGCCGGACGATGTTCGTGACGCCTTCTCGGAGGACCCACGCGAAGAGGCTCCGAACGTCATCGGCTGCTGCGTCGGCGTCCCGGGGGAGTGCTGCGTCGATGGCTGCGGCCTCGAGTGCTGCTCGCGCCGACACGAGTTCGGCGTCGAGGTCGGCCTCGCGGTAGCCGCTGACCGCGCGTCGGAGCCCCTGCAGTGCTTCGCGCGAGAGCCGTTCGACGTCCTGCATCTCGGTCTTCGCCCGGGCCGGGTCGACGTCCACCAACCGCGTGGCGAGCTCGGACTTCATCGCGACGACGGTCAGGGAGTGGCCGAGCACGTCGTGCAGGTCGCGGGAGAACCGGGCGCGTTCCTCGACGACGGCGAGGCGGGTGATCTCGTCCTGCGCGACCCCGAGCCGTTGCTCCGCCTCGCGTTGCCGTCCGAAGAACAGCATCGAGGCCCCGACGGACACGGTGATGACCGGGGCGAAGAGGATGCCGTTGTCCACGGCGTTGCCCCAGCCCGTGCTCACGGCGACGAGGAGCTGCGCGCCGACGATCCCGAGCACCACGACAGCGGCCACCCAGAACCGCTCGGCGACGAACCCGGAGAGTGCAGCGATGAGCAGCCAGGTCCAGACCGCGAGCGGCCCGACCACGAGGAGCAGGAGCCCGGCGAGCAGCGCGACCCCGGCCAGCACGAGCACCCGCTCGCGCAGGTTCCGTCGCCACATCAGCTCCGGTGCGAACAGGTACGCCGCGTACACGACGGCGAGGGCGATGGAGGAGACGACGTGCGCGCGGAGGCTCCGTCCGTCGGTCCAGACGGCGATGATCTCGAGCACCTGCCACAGGAGCGCGAACACCGCGCCGGTGTACCACCGACGGCGTCCGATGCGGATGTCGTCGTCGCTGGCCCCCGGCGGGACGGCCCACGGGAACGAGCGTGGGGATGGCCGGGAGGCGCGTGACGCGTCGTCCGTGCCACTTGCGTCGGTCGTGCTGGTCGCCTCGGACATCGGTGCCAGCGTAGGGCCGTCGGTCACTGCCGTGCAGCGTCGCGGCGGTAGCGCCACACGATCACCGCGGCCAGCACGATCGCCCAGCACGCCAGGACCATCGCGGGTTCGACCATGCCCGAGGAACCGGTGGCCCCGGCCCCCATCTGTCCGATCCGGTTCAACCAGTACGAGGGCAGCAGGTGCGCGACGGTCCCCATCCACTCCGGCATCACCGACAGCGGGACCCACAGACCGCCGAGGATCGCCATGCCCATGAACACCACCATGAAGAGTGGCTGCGCGAAGGACGGCTTCGCGAACTGTCCGATCAGGATCGCGATGAGCGCGAACGGGATCACTCCGCACCAGATGCCGAACCCGGCGGCGAACCAGCGCAGCGGGTCGAGCGAGGCGTGCATGCCGAGGGTCGCGACGAGCACCGTGATGACGATCGACACCGCGGCGAAGGCCATCGCGGCGATCACCTTCGACACCATGAAGCCCCACCCGGAGAGCGGCGTCACCCGCAGCTGCCGGTTCCAGCCGATCGATCGCTCGTTGACGATCGCGAACGCCTGGCTGAGCGCGGCCATCATCGCACCGTACGCGGCCATCTGCAGCGTCGTGACGACGAGGTACTGCAGACGGGTCGTCGGGTCGGTCTGGGAGCCGAAGGCCGAACCGAAGACGAGCAGCATGATCACCGGGACGGCGAAGGTGAACACCATCGCACGGACGTTGCGGAGCTGCCGCTTCGTCTCGAGGTAGACGTAACGGATCGGCATCCGGCCGGACGCGGTGACGGTGGTCATGCGGGGATCCCTTCGGGAGCGGTGTCGGTGGTGGCGGGGTCGGCAGTCAGCGCGAGGAAGGCGTCGTCCATGGTCGAGGCGACCACCTGGATGTCGTGCGCCTGCGGGAACGACGTGAGCAGGGCCCGGAGGGTGTCGTCGCTGCGGTCCGAACGGAGCGTGACGGAGTCGTGCCGGGCCTCCAGGCTGCGGACACCGGGGAGACCACGCAACGCGACGTGCGCGGCGGCGCCGACCCCGGAGAACCGGACCGCACGCGTGGCGGTGATCGCCTTGATCTGGGCGGGTGTGTCGTCGGCCACGATCCGACCGGCGCGCATGATGACGATGCGGTCGGCGAAGGTGTCGGCCTCGTCGAGGTAGTGGGTGGCGAAGACGACCGTGCGCCCGGCGTCGGTGAACTCCCGCATCGAGGACCAGAACGTGTGCCGCGCCTCGACGTCCATCGCCGCGGTCGGTTCGTCGAGCACCAACAGGTCGGGGTCGGAGACCACGGCGACCGCGAACCTCGCCCGCTGCAGCTGACCGCCGGAGAGCTTGTTCACCCGGCGGCCGGCGATCTCGGTGCAGCGCGCACGGCGGAGGGCCTCGTCGACCGACATCGGACGACGGTGCGCTGCAGCAACCAGAGCGACCGCGTCCCGGACCGTCATGTCCGGCAGGAGCGCGCCGCCCTGGAGCATCGCGCCGACCCGCCCCGTGACCACCGCGGCGCGGGGCTCCTCACCGAAGAGCCGGGCTTCGCCGCTCGTCGGCACGGACAGCCCGAGCGCGAGGTCGACCGTCGTGGTCTTGCCGGCGCCGTTCGGGCCGAGGAGGGCGACGACCTCGCCCGGACGGATCGTCAGGTCGACGCCGTCGACCGCAGCCACCTCGCCGAAGCGTTTGCGGAGGTCGCGGAGCTGGATGACCGGTGTGTCGTTCATGGGACCCACCCTCGTGCAGCCCCGCGCGTGGTGCCTCGGCCGGACGTCACGATCCCGGCATGACATCTGTCACTGGTGGCCGAGGTCCGCGGCTCGGTCGAGTCCCTGACCTGGGGCGCCGGCGTGGGGCCCACCTCCAGGCACGGCCGTCACCGCGCTGGCGCGGTGCGCCGGCGTCAGTCGGTGTGACGACGCAGGCGACGCAGCACCAGGGTCCCGGCACCGGCCAGGAGGAGCAGCGTCGCGAGCAACGCCGGTCCGGCAGGCGACTGTGCACCGGTCGCGGCCAGCGTGCCCGTCGCGCGGGCCGTCGGTGTGCCGGCACCCTGCGTCGCCGGAGTCACCGCCGGCGTCGTCGTCGGGGTCGGCGTGGGCTCCGCAGTGGGCGTCGCGGTCGGTCGTGGCGTGGCTGCAGCGATCAGCGGGCTCTCCGTCATCGCCGTGCCGGTCAGACAGTGCTTGAGCTCGGTCTCCTTGACCCAGTGCGACCCTGCAGCGACTGCACGGCACCCGGGGGCGAACGCGATCTCCCGCTCGTTGTAGAGCATGCGCACGAGCGGCGTGTAGGCCGCTCCGGTGGCGGGGTCGATGCCTGCTCGCGAGACGACGTCCCACTGCACGTTCGCAGCCATCGGCGTCACCGCAGAACCTCGCCACGGGTTGGTGGCGTACCCGTAGACGTCGGCGTCGGACGCCGGAGCAGCGTTGTCGGGCGCGGCGACGGTGGATCCCGGCAGCCGCAGCAGCGCCGCGAACGGGATGATCGTCTCCGCGTGCGCGAAACGGAAGGTCGCGACGACGTCGCCGCCGGCGACGCGGGCGTCGATCGTGGCGAAGAAGTCGTCGAGCAGGGGCTCGGCGATCGAGTAGGTCTCGTCGTGCCCGGCGAGGCTCGGGCCCTTCTCGTAGAAGTCCTCGGCGTCGAGCAAGTACGCGAACCACTCGGCATCCGCCGGCCGGCCAGCGAAGTACTGCGCGAAGTCGAACCGGTGCGGAGCGACGTTCTCCACTTGCATGTCGGCCGCGATGATGTACAGGTTGTAGAGCGACATCGCCGCATCGACGGTGCTCTTGATCGACTTCTTCGGGTCGCCGCAGGCATCGGGATCGGCCTTCGTGTCGGCGCCGGGCGCGCACGCCACCGCGCCGCCCTTGGAGCCGTCGGCGGTGTTGTACCAGACGTGTTTCTTGTCGGTGCCGATCTCGGCGATGAACCCGGGCGTGAAGATGCCGGAGAGCAGGTCCTGCGCCGCCTGGACCGATCGCGGCTTCGCCTCGATGTACTGCAAGGCCGCAGCGATCGTGCCGCCGTCACCGGTCTGTGCGGCGATGTAGTCCTCGTACGCCTGGGCGCGCTTGCGCTCGGGTGACCCCTCGGCCTTGTCGGTGCCGTCCGGGTTCTCGACCTCGTGGAAGTAGAGCAGGTCGGGGCGCGGTTCGAGCTTGACACCAGGGGCCCCGAAGCCCCGCAAGAAGTTCTCGCCGGACTCCGTGGCGCGAGACTCACCCGACGTCTCGGCGACGACACGCCCGCCCGTCTTCGCCGCACGGGCGAACAGCTGCTTGTTGCGCTGCGCGGCTCGCGCTCCGATGCCCTGGTGCTGGGCAGCACCCTGACCGGTGAGCATGCCGTAGCCGTTCGCGACGTTCGCCGCCGTGATGGCGTCGAGGTTCGCGGAGAACTCCTTCCCGATCGCAGGCGTCAGGAACCCGTTCTCGGCCTGCGCGGTCGCGGCGAGACGGTGCAGCAGCGCGTCGTACTTGTACGCGGAGAGCCCCCGGGATCCGTGCCGGGCGACCGACTCCGTGGCGACGGGGGAGTAGCCCGTCGGGGCAGGTGAGTAGGCGTCGATGTCCGACTGGCTGGGGGCGATGTAGGGCTGCTTGCTGCTGGTGAAGCTGGCCTCGTCGGCGTGCGCCGGTGTCGCGAACACCAGCGAGGCGACGGCAGCGACGGCAACGCAGGACAGTGCGGTGCGGGTGTTCATGGGTCCTCCGGTATCGGGACCCTCGGGCGGCGGTCCGACCAGCAGAGTTAGTGCCAGCGGGTGAACAGCCCTTGACCTGGAGGTGACCGGACGGTGCTGCCGGACACGGCAGCACCGTGGGACCTGCCTAGCTGGGCCCGGATCGTCGGGTCAGCTTCGAGCTGACGACGCCGTAGAGCAGCCAGGCGACGACAACGACGAGTGCGACCGTGCCGTACATCGCCGGCAGGGCGCCCTGCACCAAGAACGGCACGAGCAAGAGACTGACCAGGCCGAGGATGGCCAAGGTGGTCTTGTAGCTGCGAGGAGACATCCGACCTTCCTGAATTGCACTGGCTGGCGCCCTTGTCGAGGACGAACGGGTTCCACCCCGAGAGCGGGGTCCTGGGGAGTCCGTGCCCATCATCAGATGGTGACGACGAGCTTGCCTGACCGGATCCCGTCCTCCATGTCGCGGTGGGCCTGAACGATCTCCTCGAGCGCGTACACCTTCGCGATCGGGACCTGCACGGTGCCGGCTGCGACGGTGTCGAGGAACGCCTGCAGTACCGATGCCGGCAGGTCGCTCGCTTCGCCGGAGTACGCGGTGAGGCGCACCCCGTTGGGGATCACCGCCATCGGGTAGAAGTCGGGGATGGTCCAGACGTCGGAGAGCATCCCGCTGAACGACACGGTGCCGTGGACGGCTGTCGCCCGGAGTGTGTCGGGCAGCGTGCCGGTGCCGATCAACTCGACCGCTCCGTTGACGCCGTCCGGCACGATTCGACGGACCGTGTCGGCGATCCTGCCCGAGTCCACCACGACGTGGTCCGCACCAGTGGCGTGAAGTCGCTCGGCGCGGTCCGGGTTGCGAGTGGTGGCGATGACGGTCATGCCCTGCTGCTTCGCCAGCACGATGCACGCCAGGCCGATCGACGACGTGCCACCGCGGATCAGGATCGTGTCGCCCCGGCGGGCACCGACGCCCACGGTGAGCGACCCGTGTGCGGTCTGCAGCATCTCGGGGACGGCGCCGAGCACGGACCAGTCGAGGCTGCTCCGGAACGGCACGACGCTGCTGGCCGGAACGACGGTGTACTCGGCGTAGCCCCCGTCGAAGTCGCGACCCATCCCGCCCATCAGTGCGGCTACTTGGGTACCGGCGGGGAACTCTCCACCTGGGGCTGCCTCCACGGTCCCGACGGCTTCGATCCCGGGCACCCGTGGGAAGGTCCCGGAATGGCCCATGCCGCGGCGGAAGTGCAGCTCGGACCGGTTGAGTCCGAACGCTTCCACACGGATCAGCACCTGGCCCGGGCCTGGGATCGGGACCGGCAGCTCACGGAGGTGCAACACGTCGGGGCCACCGGGTGCGTCGATCACGACGGCCCGCATGGTCGCCGTCATCGCCTTGCCTCCAACGTCGACTGCAGGCGCTCGAGTGCCGCGATGCCGTCTGCGATCGCCGCGGCATCGGCATCCGAGAGCACGGCGTCCAGCGCTTGGTCGAACCGCTCGTCCGCGAGGGCGAAGGCGTCTCTCCCCTGGGCCGAGAGCACGCTCCGGACACTGCGCCGATCGTCCGGGTCCGTCGAACGCTCGAGGAAACCATCGGCGGCGAGCCGGTCGAGCAAGCGACTGGCCGCCGCGATCGACGTCCCGACGCCGGTCGCCACGTCCTGCACCCGGGCGCCCGATGGGGCTGCTTCGACGATCCGCAACACCTCCAGTCGGGCCAGACTCAGCACGCCCTCGCCCCGCATCTGCTTCTCGACCGCGTTCCACACGTCGGTCTCGTGCCGCACCAGCGCGGCGAAGTACTCCCGCAGACGCACCGCTCGCCCAGCCCGGTCATCCGGGGCGTCGATTCCAGGGAGGGGTGCGAGGTCCGTGCTCATGCGTCGACTCTACGGCATCTACTTGCTATGTAAAGTAGTTGTCCATGACCACAGAAACGCGCCTCTCCTTCCTGCGATTCGTCGACTTCATCAACAGTGCCGACCCGTCCATCGGTGAGACGGTCATCGCACCCGAAGCGGCGTTCTTGACGCCGTTCTCGCCCGAGCCGCTGCGCGGACTGCCGGGGTACATGCAGATCCTGACGATCATGCGGGGCGCGTTCTCCGACATCCAGTGGAGCACCGACCGGATCGTCGTCGAGGGCGACGAAGTCGCAGCATGTTTCGAACTGCGCGGCACGCACGACGGCGAGTTCCTCGGTGTCCCCGCTACGGGGAGGACGGTGGTTGCGAACGCGAGCAACTTCTACCGTTTCGACGAGGGACTGATCGTCGACGAGGTCGGCCAGCCGGACGTGCTCAGCATCCTCGGGCAGATCGGGGCGCTCCCGTCGGCAATCAGGTGAACGGTCAGGGTGCGATCGGCTTCGCGCGACACGGGGCGGCTGCCCGGTGGGTCAGTGGTACTCCGTGACGATCGCCGTGGCATGACCCTCAGGCAAGCCAGGCTGCGGACACGCTCCGGTCCACGACGTGACGCCATCCTTCCGGGGCTGCAGGGTCGTGGCTGGCCATCCCGGCCAGCCACAGGACGGCCATCAGGTCGTCGGCGGTGAAGTCCTCGGCGAGCACTCCGGCGCTGTGTGCGTTGGCGACGAGTTCGGCGCCGAGCGCCATGGATCGTTCGCAAGCGTTGATGAGGAGCACGGCGTCCGGGTAGCGCCGCAGCATTGCGTCGTTCATGGCCGGGTCGCTTCGTTGGAGGTCGATCATCTCGGCGATGAAGGTCTCCAACTGGGAACGGGGACTGTCCTGCGACAGTGTCCGGTCTCGCAGGGTCTTGAGTTTTGCCCCTGCGATGTCGGGCACGACGGCGTCGATGAGTTCTTCGCGCGACCCGACGCGGTTGTAGAGCGTGCCGATGCTCACGCCGGCTTCCCGGGCGATGTCCTCCAGGGGAGCGGACAACCCTCGCTGCGAGAACACGGCGATGGCGGCGGCGCGCAGCTTCTGGAGGTTCGCCTGCGCGTCTCGACGCAGACGGGGTGGGGTGCTCACAGCGACTCCGAAGGATCTTGAGGGTGGTCTCAACATATGCTGCAGTGGATTTGAGGACGTTCTCAACTTACCGCACCAGCTTGCAGGGCCCGGCGGTGGGCCACGAAAGGACACATCATGCCCCTCATCACCATCATCGGCGCGGGACCCGGACTGGGTCTCGAGATCGCTCGCGCCTTCGGGAAGAAGGGCTTCGACGTCGCGCTCGTTGCCCGCAGCCAGGCGAAGGTGGATGCCCTGGCGAGTGCGCTCGTCGCGGAGGGCATCCAGGCTCGCGGGTTCACCGCCGACGTCAGCGAGCCCGACACGATCCGAGGCGCACTCCGGTCGATCCGGGAGTCGCTCGGTCCGATCGACGTCCTCGAGTACTCGCCGGCGGATCGGGCACTGGAGTCGGTCGATGCCGTGGACGTGACGATGGACAACCTGCAGCCACAGATCGACTTCTACCTCGGTGGCGCCATCGCGGCCGTCGGTGCGGTGCTGCCCGACATGATCGCCGCGGGCACAGGCACGGTCCTCGTGACGACCGGTGGTGGTGCGCTCGCCCGGACTCCGGTCCGCGGGAACGTCAACATCGCAGCCGCAGGGCTCCGGAACTGGATCCTCAACCTCGGTGCCGCCGTCGCGGAGAAGGGTGTCTACGTCGGTTTCGTCGCGATCACCGCCCTGATCGGAGGTGGGCGACCGGATGCGGAGCCCGCGGTCATCGCGCAGTCGTACGTGAAGCTCCATGACGAGCGGCGGGACGCCGAACTGCACTACGTCGCCTACGACGGCTGACGACACACCCGTCCGGGCCGGCCGGCCTGGACGGGTGGCTGCCGCGAACTCTGCATGGTGGCGCTCTGCACGTCAGTCGGTGCGGGCACCGGCTGCCGCGGCTGCGAACGTGCGGAGCGTGGCGACCTGCTGCGCGGTGCTCGGCGGTGCGTCGGCCATCTGCCACGTCGACACCAGCGCGATCATGCCGCCGATCGTGAAGGTGCGGGCGTCCCCGCTGAGTGCGACCACCGGTCGGGGGCCATCGCAATCGGACTCCGTCAGCCACGTCGTCATCGCCGAAGCCAGCACCTCGGTGACCCGCTCGCCGCGCGGGATGGCACGGAGCTTGTCGAAGAACTCCCGATCCGATCGTCCTGCGGTGAGCAGCGGTTCGATCCCGCGTTCGCGAACGGCGTCGGTGAGGGCCTGCGCGAGGTTCGCCGCGCCCTCGTCGAGGGGAAGATGGTCTTCGAGGAGTCGACTGATCCAGACATCTGTCGCGAGGTCACCGACGTTGCTGTAGTGGTTGTGGAGCGCCTGCCTGCTCAAGCCAGCTCGCTGCGCCACTGCACTCATCGAGATCGTCTCGCCCTTCGGCGCCTCGGACACGAGTGCGGTCAACGCCCGGATCAGGGCGGCGCGGGTGCGGGTGATGCGCGGGTCCACCCGCTGGCTCGCGAGTGCCGCCGTGGGCGTTCCCTCCGTCATGCGTCCATCTTGCCAGACTGAGAGCTCTGATGTACGTTCGTCATCTACTGGACAACTGTAAAGGACACTATGACGCACGTGACCGAACCCGCACCGGACCGGCGAGACGGCCCGCAGCACCCGGCCTTCGAAGCGGCGGTCGCGGGCGGAACGCTGAACTCCGAAGGGCCGGGATCGGCTCATCGCTACCGGAACGTGATCCTCGGCGGGATCGCGATCCTGCTCCTCGCGATGGCGATGCTGACGAGCTACTCGAGCGCGTTCGGCGACCCGACGCCGAACAACGTGCACCTCGCGGTCACCGGCGACGCTGACGCGATCGTCGCGCTCGAGCAGCAAGGATCGCTGGACCTCACCGTCGTGGCCTCTGACCAGCAGGCGCGGACCGCGGTGCTCGACCGCGACGTCGACGGCGCTGTCGTGTTACCTGCTCCGGGGAAGGGCGCCGGCGTCACCACCTACATCGCCAGCGGCGGCGGCCGTGGCCTCGGACAGGCGATCTCCGGTATCGGTGACTCGATCGCAGCGAAACTGCGGACCACCAACACGGCCGCAGACCTCGCACCCCTGCCGAAGCAGGACCCGGTCGGATCGATCGAGTTCTACGCGATCCTCTTCGCCGGCCTGGGGGCCGCCCTCGGTGCGACGGTGTTCGGACGCATCCTCGGCACTGTCGACACGGCGGCGAAGTTCATCGAGCGCAGCATCGTCCTCGTGCTCTACACCGGTCTCCTCGCCGGACTGACCACCCTGTGGATCGACTCCGCACTCGGAGCGGTGACCGTCGGCCCCTGGGCCGTGTTCGGGACCCTCTGGCTGACCGGACTCGCCATCGGGGGAGCGGTCACGGGCGTCGCAGCACTCGGCGGAACCATCGCGGCTCTGGTGATGACGCTCGGCCTGGTGATCCTCGGGAACACGTCGTCCGGTGGCCCGCTCGGGATCCACGTCCTCAACGACTTCTTCCAGACGCTCTACCACGTCTTCCCACAGGGCGACGCGCTCGACCTGCTGCGGTCCGTCCAGTACTTCGACGGCGCCGCGGTCGCCGCCCCGATCATCCGGCTGAGCATCTGGGCCGTGGCAGGCATCCTGCTCACGCTGACGGCGATGCTCATCCGGAACCGACGCGAAGCCGCGGCTCGACCGAAGGGCGGCCTCCGCTCCGAGCACGATCCCCGCCAGACGGCCGGACCCTCGGGCTCCCACCTCGAGGCCGCTGCAGTCACGCCCAACGCGGCCCTGCTGCCGTTGACCCCAACGCCCTGAATGCAACAGGGGTCCTCGACGGGCGGGGATCCCTCGAGGCACCCACTCCTGCACACGACAACCAGCCCTCATCGCTGAGGACGATCGGAGGACCGCACCATGCCAGGAAAGATCGATGTCCACCAGCACCTGCTCCCGCCCCGCTACTTCGAGGCGCTGGCAGCGGCAGGATCGAAAGCGATGGGGGCCGGCGCCCCGGGGGATGCGCCGGCTGCGACCGGAGGGTCCGCGCAGTGGGACCCGTGGGGTGGAAGCGGCGGGACCGCACCGCGACGAGGGCCTCGGGCCATCGGTGGCTGGCTGATGCCGGAGTGGAGCCCCCGAGCGGCGATCGAGATGATGGACGAGGCGGGGATCGAGACCGGAATGCTCTCGATCAGCGCACCCGGCGTGCACTTCGGTGACGACGCCGCGGCGCGGGAACTCGCCCGCGAACTGAACGACTACCAGGCCGAGCTGGTCCGTGAGGCGCCGGACCGGTTCGGGCACTTCGCGGTGCTGCCGTTGCCGGACTTCGATGGTGCCGTCGCCGAGGCCGTGCGAGCACTCGACGAACTCCACGCCGACGGGGTGCTCCTGCTGTCGAACGCGCACGGACGGTACCTCGGCGACCCCGCGTACGAGCCGCTCTGGGCAGAACTCGCCGCGCGCTCGGCCGTGGTCTTCGTGCACCCCACCGCGCCACCGATCACCCAGCTGCCAGGGATGCCGACTGCATTGCTGGACTTCCCGTTCGACACCACCCGCACCGCCGTGGACCTCGTCGCGCACGGCGTGTTCGACCGGTACCCGAACCTCCGCGTCATCCTCTCCCACGCCGGCGGGTTCCTGCCGTACGCAGCCAGTCGATTCAGCGCCGCCGCGATGTTCAACCCCGACACCACGCCGGAGAGCATCCAGGCGGGCCTCCGGAAGTTCTACTTCGACACCGCACTGTCCGCGTCCCCAACCTCGCTGCCGTCACTGCTGGCGTTCGCGGAACCCGGCCATGTCCTCTACGGCAGCGACTTCCCCTACGCGCACCCCGATTGGAGCGCCCGCTTCGACCACGACCTGGACACCTACGACGGCCCCGGCGCAGAACGACTGGGCGAGGTGCACCGAACAGCCGCCGAGCAGCTCTTCCCCCGCTTGAGCGCCGAGCGCGTTCCGGGGAGCGAGTGAGTGTCGAAGCGGTCCGTGAGCCGCCAGGGTGCACCAGCCTGACCGTTCAGCCGAGTGTCCGCGGGGTCTCACCCGCGGAGCCGATCCGCAGCGTCCGACACTGCACCGACCATGCGGCGGATGAACGCGGCGTGGTGCTCGAGCTCCCCGTTACCGAACGGCGATCGTCCTGAGTGGTGAGCACATCGCCACGACGACGGCGCCGGCGAACACGAGCGTCACCGCGAGCAGCGCGACGCCATCTCCAGCGACGGTCATGAGCGCGCCGCCGCCCACTGCTCCTGCAGCCGCGACGGTCCTGTTCGCGCTGCGCATCGTGCCGTTCATCCGACCGAGCAGCGCGTCGGGTGTGACGGTCTGGCGGAGGCTCATCTCGTTCGCGTTCTCGCAGCCCGCTGCAGCGCCGTGCACGGCGAAAGCGACGAACAACACCGCGACAGTCGCCGGTGTTCCTGCGGTGCCGGTGCCGACCGTCGTGAGCGTGACGGCGGCCCAGGCGACCGGGTACGCGGCTCGAGCGGCGATGATCGTCCGGCCGGCACCGAAGCGGGTACCGAGGCGCGGCGCAGCGGTGGCGCCGAGGAGCATCGCGACACCGCTGACGGCGAGGATGCCCCCGTACACGGCCGCTGGGAGCGCGAAGGTGCGGAGCGCGAGTGTCGCGAACACCGTCAGTCCGGCGGCGTTGGCGAGGAACCAGAGATGTGTCGACAGCGCCAGCGGTGCGAGCGTCGCATGACCGTACGTCCACCGCAGACCGTCGGCGATGTCGCTCCGCAACCGCGCACCCGCCGTGCGCGCTGGCGTCTGCTCGATGACGCGGACGCGCGCGATGAGGACGGCGTCGATGAAGTAGCTCACCGCGTCGAGGGCGATCGCGACCGGCGCGGTCACGATGCTGACCAGGACACCTCCGAGAGCCGGGCCCACCGTCTGCGCTGCCGCATCACTCTGGTCGACCCGCGCATTCGCCGCCAGGAGGAGCGGGCGAGGGACGATTCGAGGGAGGAGGGACTGCGTCGCGGCGAATCCGATGACGGACAGGATGCCGAACACGAACAACGCCGCCGCCGTCACCCAGAGGTTCAAGAGCCCGGTGAACCAGAGCACCGGGATCGCGCCCAGGCACACGCCACGACCGACACTCGCCCAGATCAGGAGTGGCTTGCGCCGGAATCGATCGACGTACGCGCCGACGATCAGCCCGAACAACGCGTACGGGAGGAACTGGGCAGCGTTCACCAGCCCCACCTCGAACGGGCTGGCGTGCAGCACGGTCACCACGAGAACCGGTACGGCGACCGCGCTGACTGCTGATCCGAACGATGAGACGGTCGCAGCGGACCAGTACGGGCGGAACCCGGGCACTCCACGCAGCGTGGTCGCGTCCTCGCCCATGCGCCAACGCTGGCAGACCGCGACGCTGCGAGCAAGACAATTCGCCCAAGACACTGTTCAAGCGTCGATGTCGGTCGGCTCGGCGACTTGTACGCGTCCCGGCAAACCCCGGACCGCTCTGTGCCAAGCCCAGGCGGCGGCGAGGAACACACCCGTGGCGATGAGCCAGAGTAGCCAGGGCGTGCGCGAGTCCAAGAGTCCGAGAGTGAGCGGGAACAGTGCCATGCCGATCGAGCTCGCGGTCTGGAACACCCCGATCGCTCGGCCGCGGATTCGAGGGTGTGGAGCTTCGGCCATGACCGCGTTGGCGGCCGGGAGGTAGATCATGTCCGCAGCTGCCAGCAGGATCGCGACCACGATGACGAAGGACCACGCCGCCAGCCCGTGCAGCGGAGGAAGAACGACGAGCGGTGCTGCGGTCGCGGCAGTCAAGACTGCACCGAGCGCGATGAGCGTTCCACGCTGCTGACCAGCAACCCAGCGGGTCACGGAGGTCTGGAGCAACGCGCACAGGCCCGTAGCGACAGCGAACTGGACGGGCGCGACCGCTGGGGACATGCCCCACTGCTCGACAAACAGAACGCTGAACGCGACGTTCGGCAACACCATTGCGGGACCGATGAGGAACTGTCCGAGCGTGATGAGTCGCATCGACCGGTCGGCGATGAAGGAACGAAGTGACCCGGTCGTGTCCGCCCCTTCCGCATCTGCGAGGGCGGACGGCGGCGTGGATCGATGCCCGGTGGGTTGCGTCGCGAACACGCCGGCCGCCAGAACGCTGGTGACGACGTTGGCGAGGATCAGCCACCGCAACCCGTCTTGGTGGCCGTTCGCGAGGGTGACCGCGGCGATGATCGCGCCAGCGCCGAGCGCTGCGGCCTTCGTCGCTTCGAGGAACGCGAACCACCGCTCGAACGGGCGGCCTTCAGCGAGGTCGTGGACGTACGCGGTCCATGAGGTCCAGTAGAGCCGCTCGGAGCCGTTGGCGAGGAAGATCGCCGCGAAGATCATCATCGGGTCATGGGCGAACAGGTAGAGCGTGAAGCCCGCTGCCGAGAGGAGGTTGTTGAGGATCATCGACGCCTTCGCGCCGAATCGATCGGTGAGGACGCCACCGACCAGTCCGATCGGGAGAGCAGCCAGCGTCGCGAGGGTCGAGACGGCGCCGAGCACTGCAAGCGTCACGTCGGTGGTGATGGTGAAGTAGACGATCGTCAGTGGCAGCGTGAGGCCGGCGCCGACGGTGTCGGTCAAGACTGCGAAGGTGACGAAACGGTGTTCGCGCAAGCTCGCGAGTGAGGCCCGAAACCGGGCCGGGGTGAAGAGCATGGACGTGGTCCCGTGAAGTCGTCGCGCCGTCGTCGCACGACGGCGCGGGCAAGCAGAAGCACGCGAGCAGAACGCTCGCGGCGGGGAGGGGCCGACCTTCGTGGTCAGCTCAGTTCTGCGTTGCCATGACTCCGGGAGGGATCGGCCGCGGTCCGACGAACTCGGGCGCAGGCTTGGTGGAGAACAGTCGACGAGGGGCACAGAACGGCATCGTTGCCACCCTTCGCCATCATCGGACCAGTCGAACGAACGCTAGCAGCGCTCAAGATGAGAGATCAACGTGCCGTCTCAGTTGGCGATCGGCTACCGGACACGCGACAGTCTGGCTCACACCTCCCAGTCCGACCGGTAGGTTCTGTCGCGGAGCAGACTCACGAGCTCAGCGTGCACCGTCATGGTCTTGCTCAGGCGGGCTGCCCGCTCCTCACTGAGCGCGTCTGCCTCCCAGTCCCGCTCCGAGAAGTACGCCGTGTAGGGGTTCACCACGCACTTGAAGTCCAACATCAGCGACTGCGCGAGGGCGCCGGTCGCCATGTAACTGTGCGGCAGGCCGGCAGCGCACACGAAGGTAACGACCTTGTCGAACCAAGCCGCGCGACGACCGTCGCCCGTCGCGCCTGTGGCCTCGATCAGCGATTTGACGGCGGACGACGGAGCCCAGTCGTAGATCGGGAATGCCAGCACCACCCCGTCAGCCTCACGAATGAGCTGGTGGAGCGCGTTGAACGCATCACTGTCGAACACCCGGTCATTGTCGAAAGCCGGCAACGCGACCGTTGCGAGATCAACGACGTCGGACTGGTGGCCAGTCGCGGTGAGGAGGGCTGCCGATTGCTCGGCGAGGCGGCGGCTGGAGCTAGCGGGGTCGAGGCTGCATGAGATGACGGGCAGACGCAAGGAGACCATCCGATCACGGTACCGAGTGGGTCGCAGCCCGAACTGGCGCGATCTGTACGGCCGGTGTCACGACGCACGCTAGCCGATCGGCTACCCGACAAGCGGCATGATCAGGCTGCCGTCGGCTTCGAAAACAGGTGCCGGACCGCCGCGGTCCTGACCCGCGGCGGCCGCGAGTGACCAAACCGTCTCAGTAGTCGGTCGGCGGTCGCGCGCGCGTCGCCGTCGTCATCGGTCTCGGGCGTCACCGTCACCGTCGAAGACCTGCCGGTTGCCGGCGATCACCTGCTGGTGTTCCCGCACCCAGTCGGCGAGGGCGAGGGCCACGTACTGCAGCGACCGTCCGAGGTCGGTGAGCTCGTACTCGACGCGCGGCGGCACCTCGGCGTGGACAGTCCGCGAGACGAGCCCGTCGCGCTCGAGTGCGCGCAGCGTCACGGTCAGCATCCGGCGTGAGATGCCGGGGATGACCTCGGAGAGCTCTGTGAACCGCCGCCGCTCGTCACCGAGCACCCCGATCACCAACAACGTCCACTTGTCGCCCATCCGGGACAGCAGCGACCGGAAGAGTTCTGGGTCCTCGCTCGTGCACAGCTCGGCCATCGTGGGCATCGACTGGTGGAGCCGGGCCTGCAATGTCTCCAGCGCGGTCTGGTCCGTCATGGGGTCTCCCGTGGTTACTGCCGGGTAACAGGGGATCGTTTGCGGTAACGGGAACCCGGCGGGCAGGGTTACTCATCGTAACCGAAGCCCGGGTCGTCGACTCGGGAACGATCGAAGGAGTGTCATGACACTGTTCCGCCTGGACGCCAGCATCCGCACCGAGGGCTCCACCAGCCGAGCACTCGGCGACATCGTCGAGACCGAGTGGAGTGCCGTGCACGCGGGCGCCGAGGTGACCCGCCGTCACGTCGGCACCGACCCCGTGCCCGCCGACAGTTGGGCGAACGCCGTCGCCGGCTCCGCGACGCCCGAGTCTGAGCGCACGGCGGCCCAGGTCGCCGCCGTCGCCCTGGCCGCCGAGCTGACCGACGAGCTGGCCGGTGCCGACGCGCTGCTGTTCGCCGTGCCGCTCTACAACTTCGGCGTCTCGCAGCACTTCAAGTCTTACATCGACCTCGTGCTGACCGACCCGCGCATGGCACCCGGCGCCGTGCCCGCGACCGCGGGCAAGCCGGCCGTCCTCGTCACGGTGCAGGGCGGCAACTACTCCGCCGGCACGCCCAGGGAGGGCTGGGACCACGCCACGGCCTGGATGCGCCGCATCCTCGAGGACGTCTGGCAGCTCGACCTCGACGTGGTCACGCGCGAGTTCACGCTCGTCGGGGTGAACCCCGCCCTCGACCAGTTCACGGAGCTGGCCGACGAACTGCGGGTCCGCGCCGAGGAGCAGGCGGCTCGGCACGGCCGCACGTTGGCGGCCGTGCCGAGGGCTGCGTGAAGCCGACTCCTACGACGCGAGCATCTGCGCCACCACCGCGTACAGCTCCTTGGGGTCCCCGGCGAGCATCTGCTTGATCAACGCGGCCTGCTCGTCCACCACGACCTCGTAGTCGTCACGTTCGACCCCGTCCAGGGTCGCGCGCGCGACGTCCGCCGGGTCGGTCTTGGCCATCGAGATCCCCGCGGTCATCTCGGTGTCGGCCACTCCGAGGTGCACGGACATCACCGCGGTCCCTTGGCCGGCCAGCTCGTGCCGCAACGCGTTGCCCATGTTCCACAGGGCGGCCTTCGACACCGCGTAGGCGGAGGCTCCGGGCATGGCGAGCCACGAGGCACCCGAGGCGATGTTCACGATGCTCCCACCGCCGTTCGCCGCCAGGACGGGTGCGAACGCGCGGATCACGGACAGGGTGCCCCAGACGTTCGTGTCCATGTCGGCGTGCGCTGCGTCCAGATCGCCCAGCAGGGTCGCCGTGGTCGCGATCCCGGCGTTGTTGATCAGGAGATCGACGTCGGTCGCGACCGCGGCGGCCGCTGCGACGGACGCGGGGGAGGTGATGTCGAGGGCGAGGCGCTCGACGCCCTCGAGGTCGATCAGTTCGGGGCGTCGGGCGGTGGCGTAGACCTTTGCCCCGCGTGCGATCAGCTGTGCGGCGAGGTGGCGTCCGATACCGCGGTTCGTGCCGGTGACGAGGGCAGTGGCTCCAGAGAGGTTCATGCCCGCTACGGTAGAACCTGACGTCAACGTGAGAATCAAGCCCGAGGGACAGAACGATGCGGATCGGTGAACTCGCAGAACGTGCCAGCGTCAGCGTCCGGTCACTGCGGTACTACGAGGAGCAGGGGCTCCTCGAGTCGGAGCGGACCACGGGCGGACACCGGGAGTACCGCGAGCCCGATGTCGCGCGGGTGCGCTTCATGCAGATGCTCTACGCGGCGGGCATGCCGAGTCGTCGGATCGTCGAACTCCTGCCCTTCCTCGACACCGGGGTCGCCACGCGGACGATGCTCGACCACTTCGACGAGGAGAGCGATCGCATCCGACGCCAGATCGAGGCCCTCGGTGCCACCCACGACCGCCTCGCGCGGCTCCGCGACATCGCGGCGGAGTCCGTCGCTGGGCGACCACCGGAGGAGTGCCGCTCGTCCGCGAACGCCGCCGCCGCCTGAGCCGCTCCGCCTAGTTGGCGGCGGCGGGCCTGCTGAACAGGTTGACGACGTTGCCGTCCGGGTCGCGGACCAGTGCGGAACGGTTGCCCCACGGCATCGTGGTCGGCTCCAGGACGACGTCGTCGCTGCCGAGCTGCAGTCCGGCGAAGTCGCCGTCGACGTCGGCGACCTCGAACTCGATGAGCACGGAACGGCTCGTGGCCGGCGTCAGCGCGCCGCTGAGCATGGCGACCGTGGCGGTGCTGGCGATCGCGAGGGTCGCACCCGGGCCGCTGAACTGCGCGAAGACCGGTGCGGGGCGCTCGGCCGGCTGGCCGGTGACCCGCTCGTAGAAGGCGACCATGCCCTCGAGGTCGTCGGTGATGATGCGGACGGATGCGAACGACATGGGGTTCCTCACGGTGGTGCTGCTGACTCGGAGCGACCAGCTTCACCGGCCGCCGCGACACCGTCCTGTCGGTGTTTCCGGAAACCGACCGCGTTTCCGGGGACCGACCGCGCTAGTCGTCGAGGACCGGCCGGAGTCGTCCGTACTGGATCGCGAGGTCCTCGGATCGCAGGACGCGCTGCGCCGGCCGCTCGTCGGTGACCTCGACCGACAGCATCCGGTCGCCGCGGAATGCCCGCACCCCGTCGCGGGTCCGGCACCAGGCGATCAGGTACCACTGACCGTCCTTCCCGATCGACCCCAGTGGTTCGACGTCGCGGACGGACTCCGCTCCGCCGGCGTCCCGGTACCGGAGTCGCACGACCCGATCCGCGCGCAGGGCCGCCGCGAACTCGGCCGGGACGGCCGTGTCCTCGTCGTCCTCCAGGAAGTGCACCCGGGATGCCAGTGCGCTGGCTCGTGCGGCGTCCCCGGCGGGCATCACCGCGAGCGTCTTCCTGGCCGCGGTCTGCGCCGCCTGCCGGAACGGACTACGCCCCAGCGAGCCGAGCCCGATCAGCACCGCGAGGGCCTCGTCCGGCGTGAAACCCGCCGGGCCGAGCGTCGCGGACGCGTCGATGACGTACCCGCCGGTCCGGCCGGGCTCCGCCCAGATGGGCAGACCCGACTGCTGCAGCGCGGAGATGTCCCGTTCGATGGTCCGGACCGACACCTCGAACCGCTCCGCGAGACGACGCGCGCTCCGCGGCTGCGGGGCGACGGCGCGCAACTCCTCCACGAGGCCGTAGAGCCGATCGGTGCGATTCACCTCGCCATCTTCGCGGTCGTCCCGATGTTCCGTCAGATCCACGCCGTCTCGTCTGCCACGTGCTCGTGGGGCTCGCGTCCGTCGGCCTAGGCTGCGAGGGTGTCCGCAGCCATGACCGTCGAACTCCTCCGGACGTTCGGTGTTGCTCTCGAACCCGGCTTGACGGAACGGGAACTGGCCCGGGCCGAGCGTCGGTACGGCGTCCGGTTCGGAGCGGACCACCGCGCCCTGCTCTCCCTCGCGTTGCCGAGCGGGGACGGCTGGTTCGACTGGCGCGCGCGGAACGACGAGCGACTGCGGCGAGCGATCCGGTGGCCGGTCGACGGCGCCCTGTTCGACGTCCGTCACGACGCCTTCTGGCCCGGGTCGTGGGGCGAGCGACCCGGCGACGAGTCGCAGCGTCTCGAGGTGGCTGCGCGGCACCTGCGGCAGTGGCCGCAGCTGGTGCCGTTGTACTCGCACCGCTACCTGCCTGCCGCGCCGCTCGGCAGCGGGGCGCCCGTCTTCTCGGTGCACCAGACGGACGTGGTCATCTACGGCGATGATCTCGTCGACTACGTCAAGCGGGAGTTCCGGCCGGATCGTACCGAGTGGGAGACCAGCGTCGGGATGCACGACCTGGAGCCGTGGACGCTGCTCGCCTTCGGCGAGGACGTGCCCTGAACGCACCGAGCGGATCGGACTGCCGGCGGTCCTGAACGCGACGGCTGACGGACTGGAGGCACGGTGCCAGCTGGCACCGTGCCTCCAGTCCGTCCTGGGGTTGCGCCCAGGGCGTGTCAGGACTCCGACAGGAATCCGGCGCGCAGCGTGAGGGGTCCGTCAGGGAAGCGCCCGCGCCGTCGGCGGTCCGGCATGCTCGGCAGGTTGCCCGCATGCACCACGGAACCAGGAGGACACCGGTGGCCCTCATCGACAACGGCATCTACGTCAACGGAACCCGAACGGAGTCGCCGCAGGACCTCAGCTTGACCTACGAGGCGCTCGACGCTGCCGGAAGCGGTGCGATGGCCTGGATCGGGCTGTTCCGACCGACCGCCAACGAACTGGCCTCCGTCGCCGACGAGTTCGGGCTGCACCCGCTCGCCGTCGAGGACGCGCACAAGGGGCACCAGCGGGCGAAGCTCGAGCGGTACGGCGACACCCTGTTCGTGGTGCTGCGACCCGCCTGGTACGACGAGGACGAGGAGACGGTCGAGTTCGGTGAGGTGCACCTGTTCACCGGGCGCGACTTCGTCGTGACCGTCCGGCATGCGGAGCAGCCGAACCTCGCCGACGTGCGGAAACGACTCGAAGCCGATCCGGACGCCCTGGGGCGCGGGTCCGAGGCGGTGCTCTGCGCGGTCCTCGACGAGGTCATCGACAGCTACGCCCCGGTCGTCGCCGGGCTGCAGGACGACATCGACGACATCGAGGACGACCTGTTCGACGGTGACGTCGACCCGGCGTCCTCGCGGCGGATCTACCAGCTGCTCAGTGAGGTCATCGGGTTCCAGCGCGCCATCGGCCCGCTGCCCGGGATGCTCAACGCGTTGCTGCGCGGCGCCGAGAAGTACGGCACTGACATCGAGGTGCAGAACCAGCTGCGGAACGTCCTCGACCACGCGATCCGTGTCACCGAGCGCGTGGACACCTTCCGGACGCTGCTCGAGAACGCGCTCACGCTGCACTCGACCCTGGTGACGCAGGAGCAGAACGACGCGATGCGGAGGATGACCAGCGCGAGCCTGGCGCAGGGGGAGGAGAGCCGGCGGCTGGCGCGGGCGTCGATGGAGCAGGGCGAAGAGGTGAAGAAGATCTCGTCGTGGGCAGCGATCCTGTTCGCGCCCACGTTGGTCGCGTCGATCTACGGCATGAACTTCGAGCACATGCCCGAGCTGCGGTGGGTGTGGGGGTACCCGGCGGCGATCGTCGCGATGGTCCTGTTGGCGGTCGTGCTGTGGGCGGTGTTCAAGCGGCGGCATTGGCTCTGAGCCTGCGTGACGACGGACTGGAGGCGCGGTGCCAGCTGGCGCCGTGCCTCCAGTCCGTCGGTCAGTCCGTCCAGGTCTGCTGGACGAGCGCTTTCAGGAGGCCGTCGGTCGGGACGTTCGACTGCGTGATCGAGATCCAGGTGTCGCCGCGCACGAAGAACGTGTGCGTCGTCTCCACCCGGTCCGAGTGGTACATCGACGTCTCGGTGTGCTGGCACGAACGTCCACCGAGCGTGTCGGTGCAGGTCCAGTCCTTGTCGGCGACGACGCGGAGGCGGGCCTGCAGGACGTCACGATCTGCCGTGCCCATCTCGAGGAACAGCCCCTCGTCGCCCTCGGAGGTACCGCCCGGTGTCCAGGAACAGACCAGCTCCGCGTCCTCCTTGAACGGGATCTCGGGGTCGATGTAGTAGTCGGTCCTGCCGCCCGGTACCTGGGGGCGGAACTGGGTGATCTCCAGCGAACCGAACAAGCGCAGAGCATCGGCGGCCGGCACGGCATCGGTGCACGCCCCGGGGATCGTCGCCGTGGTGTCGGCCGGCGCCGGGGTCGGCGTGATGCGGGCCGCGGACGGTGACGGTGACCCGGTCGGTGCCGGTGTCGGCGGTGCAGAGGACGGCACGGGTGCCGGTGCTGCGGCGAAGGGCGTCGGAACGAGTCCGAGCGCCACCGAACCGCTCGCGGTGCCGATGCCGAGCACGCCGATCAACGCCACGATGAGGCCGACGCGACGGCGTGCGGAGGCCGGGCGCGGCTTGTCGTGCATGCCCCGAACGACCTGCTGCCGCATGCCGGCGAGCATCCGCTGCATCTCGTCGCCACCGGGCGGCTCGTTGCTCATCGGGGACCCGTGGTCGGTTCGTCGTTCATCGTTCATCGTTCGTCACCGCCTTCTTGATCCGTGCACGGGACCGCCACACGCGCTGGGTGACGGCGCCGACGCTCATCCCGAGCAGGTCGGCGGCCTCGGCGTAGGAGCGGCCCTCGATGAGGCAGAGCTCGCACACCTGGCGATCGAGTGGTGCGAGCGCGTCGATCTCGGCGCGGACCCACCGCAGTCGCTCGCGGGCGTCGTCGTCCGGCTCGGGCGCCGCGAGCTCGTCGGGCAGGTCGACACCCTCGTGCCGCCGCTGCTGTCGCCGCAGGTTCGCGGCGTGGTTCCGGCACACGACGAGCAGCCACGGCAGGAGTGACTCCCCGGGGACCTCCACGGTGTCGGCCTTCTGCCAGAGGGTCAGGAACGCGTCCTGCACGATCTCCTCGACGTCCATGCGCCGCGTGACCAGTGCCCACGTGTACCGGGTCATGGTCTCAGCGTGACGGTCGAACAACGCGGTGACCGCACTGCGGTCGCCGCGCGCTGCTGCCGCCACGAGCGCGCTGTCCGGCTCGGCTGATCGGTTCATGTCCACCCCCTTCACTCCGCAGTGTGCACGGAGGGGACATCCTCACAGATCGGTGGTCGCCGGGCGTGTCGTCGGGTCTGCGCTCCCGCCGTGGCCCTGGCTCTGCCCGGCGTCCACGGCCCGCCCGCGCCCGTCACTGCGCGTGGACGATCCGCACGCGTGTGACGGCGAAGCCGGCTCGTTCGAAGGCCGCTCGCATCAGGGTGTTGGCGGCGTCGGTGGTCCCGACGATGCGGTCTTGCCCGTCGTCGTGGTGAACGTGGGTCATCTCTGCGAGCAGGTCGTGGACGAACCCGTGTCCGCGGTGTTCCGGCAGGACCCCGAGGTAGCTGATGCTCGCGTCGTACGCCGTCCTGGTGGGGATGATGAACCCCACGGCGTTGCCGTCGGGCAGGTGCGCAGTGCGCCACGCGTGCCGGTCACCGGGCAGCGAGCGGTAGAACTCGAGATCGTCGTCGGCCAGGGCATCGATGCCCTCGCGGGCGACCATGTCGTTGGTGTGGTCGTCGAGGGAGCCGGGCGCGACGGCCGCGAACAGCGCCCGGAAGGTCGTGTCCTCGGCCGGGGCGAACCGGAGCCGAGTCGGACGCGGTGGTCTCGGGGTCGTCGTGGTGCGCGCGAAGCTGATGCGCTCGGTGGTCCGGGCGAAGCCGCCGAGGTGCGCTGCTTCGTGTCGCCACCGGACCGCTTCGACTGCTGCCGGGTCGTTCGTCCAGCTCGGCGCGACGTCCACGTTGTACTCGAGCGGAGCGCCGGCGCCGAACGCGTCGAGCCCGGCCCGGACCAACGCGGCACCGACGTCGACCGCGGCGGCGCCTCGAACACTCGTCGAGAGACAGTCCAGGGTGGCGGGTCGTTCGCTGTCTGCCTGCCCCCACCAGAGCGCTCGGCCGACGGGCTGCCCTGCACGTTCGGCGATCCACGACCACTCCGGTCGGTAGTTGCCCGTGCGGAGTTCGTCGGTCAGGCGCTCGGCGTCGACCCACGCCACGGTCTCGTCGCTGCTCCAGCGGGTGAGGGCCGGCACGTCGTCGGGCGTTGCGCGTCGGATCCGCAGCTGCGGGGAGGAGTCGGTCATCGAGCACGAGCCTGACGGATCGGCGGTCGATCCGCCAGGCCCGCGCTGCTCCGGGATCCGCTGCGCGCTCGTCCCGGCGAACGGTGAACGCCCGACGCTGACGGGCGTTGCCAGGTGGCGGGCGGAGGTCAGGAGGTCAGTGACCGGCGCCGAGGTTCCCGGCGAGGCGCCCGTGGAAGGCTCGGCTGGCGTCGTTCAGCCCGGCGATCTCGACCCGCTTGCCGTGCTGGTGGTACTTCGTCTCGATGGCGTCGAGCGCGGCGACGGTGGAGGCGTCCCAGATGTGCGACCCGGTCATGTCGATGACGACGAGCTCGGGGTCGTCGACGTAGTCGAACTGGGTGGTGAGGTCGTTGCTCGACGCGAAGAAGAGTTCGCCCTCGACCGTGTAGAGCGCGTGCTGCTCACCGGTGCTGAGCGTCTCGATGCTCCGCGACACGTTGGTGAAGTGCGACACCCTGCGGGCGAAGACGATCATCGCGGCGGTCACCCCGATGATCACGCCGATGGCCAGGTTGTCCGTGGCGACGACGATCACGACGGTGAGGACCATGACGACGGTCTCGCCGACCGGCATCCGCTTGAGGGTGGAGGGCTTGATGCTGTGCCAGTCGAAGGTGCCGACGGACACCATGACCATCACGGCGACGAGTGCGGCCATCGGGATGATCGCGACGACGTCACCGAGCCCGACGACGAGGACCAGCAGGAACACGCCGGACAGGAACGTCGAGATCCGGGTGCGGGCACCGGACGCCTTCACGTTGATCATCGTCTGGCCGATCATCGCGCAGCCACCCATGCCGCCCATGAACCCGGAGCAGATGTTCGCCACGCCCTGCCCGAGCGCTTCGCGGGTCTTGCGGGAGCCGGTGTCGGTGACCTCGTCGACGAGCTTCGCCGTCATCAGCGACTCGAGCAGGCCCACCAGCGCCATCGCCAGGGCGTAGGGGGCGATGATCGTCAGCGTCTCGAGCGTGAGCGGGACGTTCGGGATGAACAGGGTCGGCAGGCTGTCCGGCAGCTTGCCCTCGTCGCCGACGGTCGGGATGGCGATCGAGGCCAGCACGGTGACGAGCGTCAGGACGACGATCGCCACGAGCGGTGCCGGGATGGCCTTGGTGACACGGGGCAGCAGCACGATGATCGCGATGCCGACGGCGCCGATCGGCCAGACGAGCCAGTCGACGCCGATGATGTTCGGCAGCTGCGCGGTGAAGATCAGGATCGCGAGGGCGTTGACGAACCCCACCATCACCGACCTCGGCACGAAGCGCATCAGCTTGGCTGCGCCGAGCCCACCGAGGACGAGCTGGAAGACGCCGCCGAGGATGACGGTGGCGATCAGGTAGTCGAGCCCGTGGTCCCGCATGACCGGTGCGACGACGAGTGCGATCGCGCCGGTCGCACCGGAGATCATCGCGGCTCGCCCGCCGACGAACGAGATCACCACGGCCATCACGAACGCCGAGAACAGGCCGACGCGCGGATCGACGCCCGCGATGATCGAGAACGAGATCGCTTCCGGGATCAGCGCGAGGGCCACGACGAGGCCGGCGAGCACCTCGCGGAGCAGGATCTTCGGGTTCCGCAGGGCGGACAGGACGGTGGGACTGGCGTGCACCGGAGCCGGTGCGGGCGTGACGGTCGTCACGGTTCTCCTTCGGTGAGGGGGTGCGGACGCTCGGCGTCCGCGGGGGAATGTCGTGGGGGCGCTTCGTCGCGCACTGACCGAGTGCGGCCAGGAACCAGAACCTTCCGCAACGGAAGAGTCGGTCGTGTCTGACTCTAACGCAACGGAAGGGTTGCGGCGCAAGCATCGGTACGATCGGTCCGGACCGGGCAACCGGGCGGAAGGGGTCAGCAGTGACGGACGCAGCAGGTGCATCGACGATGCGGATCGGTGAACTCGCAGACCGGACCGGGCTCTCCATCCGGACCGTGCGCCACTACGACGACGTCGGACTGCTCCACCCCACCGGACGGACCGAGGGCGGCTTCCGGCTGTACTCCGACGACGACCTGCATCGCCTGCTCGTGATCCGCCGGATGAAGCCCCTCGGCTACTCCCTCGAGCAGATGGCGGAGCTCCTCGGCATCCTCGACGGGCTCGAGACGGCGGACGGCATCGAGCGCGACCGGCTGCAGGCGCAGCTCGACGCGTACGTCGTCGACACCGAGGAACGCCGGGCGAAGCTCGCCCGCAACCTCGAGTGGGCCGACGAGTTCCTCGGCATCCTGCGCCGGCACTGAGGCGCCGTGACGGACGGGAGGCGCGGTGCCAGCTGACGCCGTGCCTCCCGTCCGTCCGCTGGTCGCGGCGCGCGACCGACGCCGGCTTGTTCACCCAACCGACGCGTCCGCGTGGCAGGGTGGTCCGGGGCATCGTCGCCCGCAGCCCAGCCAGCCGCCAGCGGAGCACGATGCCAACACCCGACCTGATGATCGTCACGGACCTCGACGGGACGTTCCTCGACCACCACGACTACTCGTTCGACGCGGCCCTGCCGATGCTCGAACAGCTGCGGGCGGATGACGTCCCCGTGGTGTTCTGCAGCAGCAAGACGCGCGCCGAGATCACGGCACTGCAGACTCGCACCGGGCTCGACGGGCACGCCTTCGTGGCGGAGAACGGCGCGGTCGTGGTCGGACCGGCGGGCGAGGTGCTGGTCGGACCGCGCGACGGCGACCTCGAGCGGCTGCACGCGGAACTCGTCCGCGTCCGCCAGTCACTGGAGCTGCACTTCGAGACCTTCGGCGGCGTGACCGACGCGGTCGTCGCCGCGTGGACGGGCCTCGACCTCGAAGCCGCCGGACGAGCGCAGCAGCGCGAGGCGTCCGAGGTCCTGCTCTGGCACGCCGAGGACGACGACCGGGCGGACGCGTTCCGCGCGGCGCTCGCCGCGGTCGGCCTCGACCTGGTGCGCGGTGGCCGGTTCTGGCACGTGCTGCCGACGGGCCGCGACAAGGGCGCGGCGGTCCGGACGTTGATCGCCGACCACGAGCGCCGAACGGGCACGATCCCGCGCACGATCGGACTCGGCGACGGCCCGAACGACACCGCGTTGCTCGACGCCGTCGACTTCGCCGTCGTGGTCCGCGGACACGGCCCGGCACCGGGGCCGCTCGCCGACGACCGCCCCGAGCGCGTCCACCGCACGACCGTCCCCGGCCCGCAGGGCTGGACCGAGGGCCTCACCCGGTTCACCACCCCGTCCGTCAGGAGCCACCGATGAGCGACTTCCACCAGAACGGCGTCATCACGACGTTCCACGACCTCGGTCGCCGCAGCACCGCGAGCCTCGAAGAGGACCTGCGGGGCTTCGCCGAGAAGCGTCCGATGAGCCTGATCCTGCCGGCGCTGTACTCCGAGCTCGAGCGCCCGGCGCTGTCGCGGATCGTCGACGAGCTGGCCGAGGCCGACTGGCTCAGCGAGATCGTGATCGGGCTCGACCGGGCTGACCGCTCCCAGTTCGAGCACGCCCGCGAGTTCTTCTCGCGGCTGCCGCAGCGGCACCGGATCCTGTGGAACGACGGGCCGCGGTTGCGCGAGCTCGACGCCGAACTGGAGCGCGCGGGGCTGGCACCGGGGGAGCCCGGCAAGGGCCGGAACGTCTGGTACTGCACCGGCTACGCCCTGGCATCGGAGCGGGCGGACTGCATCGCCCTGCACGACTGCGACATCACCACCTACGAGCGGGGCATGCTCGCGCGGCTGTTCTACCCGGTCGCGAACCCCGCGTTCGACTACGAGTTCTCGAAGGGCTACTACGCACGCGTCGCCGACGGCCGGATCAACGGCCGCGCCGCACGGCTGCTCGTCGGGCCGCTGCTCCGCTCGCTCCGCCAGGTCTACGGGGAGTCCGAGTACCTGGAGTACCTCAGCAGCTTCCGGTACCCGCTGTCCGGCGAGTTCGCGATGCGCGCCCACGTGCTGAACGGCCTGAAGATCCCCGGCGACTGGGGACTCGAGATCGGGATGCTCTCCGAGGTCTACCGCGACTACGCGACCCGGCAGGTGTGCCAGGTGGAGATCGCCGACGCCTACGACCACAAGCACCAGCCCCTCGCCGAGGCTGACGGCACCGGCGGCCTGGCACGGATGGGCAACGACATCGTGCAGTCGCTGCTCCGGAAGCTCGCGACGATGGGCGTCCCGCTCACGTCCGACTCGTTCCGGGTGCTCAAGGCGACGTACTACCGGAACGCGCTCGACATCGTCGAGGTCTACCGGCACGAAGCCGAGATGAGCGGGCTCGCGTTCGACCAGCACGCCGAGGAAGCCGCGGTGGAGCTCTTCACCAAGGCGATCCTCGACGCCGGCGGCGCCTTCACGGCGCGGCCGAACGACAAGCCGTTCATCCCGAGCTGGAGCCGGGTGCGCTCGGCGGTGCCGGACGTGCTCGACCGGCTGCGCGACGCGGTGGAGGCGGACCAGCAGGACTGATCCGGCGTCCTGCGCGCGCCCTGGGCGCGAGTTGACGGCGGACGGGAGGCCCGGTGCCAGCTGGCCCGTGCCTCCCGTCCGTCGGTCTGGCGCCGTTCTCAGGCCGCGCCCTGCGCCGCCCAACCGAGTTCCGGGCCGAGACGCTCCGCGATGTCGGTGATGATCTGCGCGTAGTCGTCGGGCTCGAACGAGAACGGGAGCGCGAAGGCGACCTCGGTGACCGCCTGGTAGCCGACGTCGGCGCGCAGCCGGTCCGCGATCTCGGCCGACGTGCCGACCAGGTCCGCAGCGAAGAGCATCCCTGCTGGACCCATCGGCACGCCGACGCGGCTCGAGCGGCTGTCGACGTAGGCGCGGTAGCGGGCCTCCTGCTCGCTCGTCGCGGTGTCGGTCGGGATGACGACCAGGCCCTGCGAGACGCGGGCGGCAGCGGGGTCGGGGTGGACGTCGAGGTACGCGTCGATCTGGGCGCGCTGGTTCGTGGCGAAGTCGGTGCCGACCTCGCTGCGGGTGACGCTCGAGGTGAGCAGGTGGAAGCCGTTCTCGCCCGCCCACACGGCCGACTTCGTGCTGCCGGTGCCGTACCAGATCCGGTCGGCCAGGCCGGTGCTGTGCGGCTGGACGGTGCTCGCGAACTCCTCGATGCCCCGACGTTCGACGGTCTCGGTGGCCGTCACCGGGTCACCGCGCACCAGGTCACGGAAGCGCAGGAGCCGGTCGTTGCCGAGGTCCTCGTGCTCCAGGGTGTGGGGGTAGATCGCGTCGCGGTACAGGTCGAAGTTCATCGGGGTCCCGACGGAGAACCCGGGGTTCAGGCGGCCACCGAGCAGGACGTCGACCGTGCTGAGGTCCTCGGCCAGGCGGAACGGGTTCTCGGCGCCGATCGGGGTGACGGCGGTACCGAGGTCGATGCGCGAGGTGCGCTGCGAGGCGGCGGCCAGCACCGCGACGGGGGAGGAGATGCCGTGCTGCAGGTGCCGGTGGCGCAGCCACGCGCTGTCGAAACCGAGGGCCTCGGCACGCTCGATCACCCGCAGCGTGTCCTCGTGCCCCTCCGATGGTCGCGCGGGGTCGAAGGACCCGATCGTCAGGAAGCCGAGCCGGTGCAGGGGAGTTCCGTCGAGGGGCATGGGTCGATCGTGCCAGACCATCGGGTGGCGCGGGGGTCCGGATGGCAGGGTGGATCCGTGCACATCACCCTGGATTCTGCGACCGACATCGTCATCTCCGGCATCCGGTTCCCGGAGGGCAACCGCTGGCACGACGGGCGGCTCTGGTACTCGGACATGCACACCGGCGAAGTCTTCTCGGTCGACCCGTCCTCCACCGACGGCCCCCGGCTCGAGGCCACCGTCGACGGGCAGTCGTCCGGACTCGGGTGGCTGGCCGACGGACGGCTCATCATCAGCTCGATGGAGTCCCGCACGGTCGTCGCCGTCGAGCCGGACGGCAGCACCTCGGTGTTCGCCGACCTGTCCACGATCGAGTCGTCGCTCGTGAACGACCTGGTCGTCGACGCCCAGACCGGCCGGACCTACATCGGCGCCTTCGGCTACGACCTGTACGCGGGCGAGGAACTGCGCCCCGGCCCGCTCTACGTGATCGACCCCGACGGCTCCGCCCGGCTCGCCGCGGAAGGCCTGGTGTTCCCGAACAGCGCCAACGTCCTGCCCGGCACCCGGACCCTGGTGGTCAGCGAGACGTGGGGCGGCCGGCTCACCGCGTTCGACATCGAGGACGACGGTTCGTTGACCGGGCGTCGGGAGTGGGCAGCCCTGCCCGGCGGCGTGACCCCGGACGGCAGCACCGTGGACCGTGACGGTGCCGTCTGGGTCTGCTCGGTCGACACGGGGGAGTTCCTGCGGGTCGTCGAGGGCGGCGAGGTGACCGACCGCGTCGACGCGCCCGGGGAGTGCGCGATCGACTGTGCGCTCGGTGGCGAGGACGGTCGCACCCTCTACCTGGCGACAGCCGACAGCTACGACCCGGCCGTGACGGCGACGACGCGCTCCGGCCGGATCAGTTCGGTCCGGGTCGAGGTCCCCGGGTGGTGAACCCGAGCGACCTCGCCGAGGCGACGCGGCGCGCGGAGCACCTGGTCGAGCACGGGCCGACCGTGGTCGTCATGTCGCAGCAGGCGGGACTCGCCGCGCTGTCGGTCCTCTGGGTGGCCGCCACTGCCCCCGCCGCCTTGCGGCTCAGCATGCTGGTCTGGTTCCTCCTCGCCGTCGCCGGAGCGGTCGTGGCGGTGACCGCCTGGGTTCGCGCTCGACGGCACCGCAGGCTGCTGCCCTACATCGTCGACACGCCCGAACGGCCGCTCGGCGCGCTCACCCCTGCGGACCGCAAGTCCGTGACCCGGCAGTTCAGTGGGCGGGCCGCGATGACGCCCGAGACCATGCCGCTCGTGCGGGCGCTGCTCGCGTGGCAGCGACGGTCGACGCGGATGGCGATCCCGGCGCTCATCGGTATGGGCCTCGGCCTCCTCGGCCTGGCGGGGTCCGCACTCGCCACGCTGGGTCCGTGGCGCTGGCTGTTCGTCGTGCTCATCGTCTGCGCTGCAGCGTTCGTCACCGTCTTGTCGATGATCGAGAAGCGGCGGCGCGACCGGATCCTGGCCGAGATCGATTCGGCAGGCGCGCCAGTCTCCTGAGCTCGCGCGCGCCGCCTCCACCGCGCGTTAGCGTGGTGCGGGGAGGCCGTGATGGACAGTCCAGGTTGGTGGGCGGCGGTCGGCTGCGCCGTGCTCCTGCTCATCGTCGAGGCGGCGATCTGGGGCATCGTGTCGATCGCTGCGGACGGACTGGGACGGAACCGCGCAGCGGGTATCCGACTGCCGTCGCTCATGCGGAGCGACGCGGCCTGGCACGCCGGACACCGGGCCGCCCGCCGGGTCATGCGGCCGTTGCTCATCGGCGCCGCGGTCGTGGCGATCGTGTCCGTTCCGGCCCAGCTCATCCCGGTGCTCTACGTGGTGCTGCTCGGGCTGTCCCTGGCGACCACGCTGGCGGCGCTCGTCGTCGGTGCGGTGTCGGCGTCCCGTGCTGCGAACAGCGTTCCTCGCGACGGTTGATCGGAGCGGCCATGCTGGTCCCGTGCAGCGAATCGGGCTCAGCGACCCAGAAGGTGTTCGGTTCGTCCCTCCCCGCGGATCGGGGACCGGCGTCCTGGTGCTCGCGGGGTCGAGCGGGCGGATCGACGAGGACCGCGCGCGGGTCTTCGCGGAACTCGGGCACGTCGCTGAATCGATCCGGTGGTTCGGGGGAGCCGGCCAGCAACCGGGACCGTGGTCCGTCCCCCTCGAGCTCTTCCTCGCCCGTATCGACGATCTCGAGCGGACCTGCGATCGGGTCTGGCTCGTCGGGACGTCCCTCGGGGCCGAGGCCGCGCTGGTCCTCGGCGCCCTCCGCCCCTCGGTCGCGGGCGTCATCGCGTTCGCACCCACCGACGTGGTGTGGCCCTGGCCGGACGACGAGGGCGTGGAACGATCGCACTGGACCCTCGACGGATCGCTACTGCCGCACGTGCCGTTGGCGTGGGACACCTGGCGGCGGGAGGAACCACCGCGCTTCCGATCGCTCTACGAACACTCGTACGAAGCTGCCCCGGACCGGGTTCGGGCAGCGGCGGTACCCGTCGAGCGGATACCGCAGCTCGTCCTGATCGCCGGAGAGGACGACCAGGTCTGGCCGAGTGCCCAGAGCGCTCGCCGCATCGCAGCTCGGCGGACCGCGGTCGGGCACACCACGACCGTGGTCATCCATCGGCACGCAGGGCACCGGGCAGTCCTGCCGACCGAGCCGGTCGTGGCCGGAGGGATCGCGATGGTGCGCGGCGGTACCGCCACCGCCGACGCGGCGCTCGGGCTGACGGCACTCGAGACGATCCGGATCGCCCTTGCTCAGGACCGCATCCGTTCATCGAGCTGACCCCAGGGTCTGTCCGTCGCTGACCGGTGCGAGGTTGCACACGTGGTGCGAAGCATCAGGGTCGCACCACGCGTGCAACCTTGCACCAGGCGAAACTGGCACGGCGCTCAGTGCCCGAGTTCGACGAGGAGCACGCCGACGATGATCAGCGCGATCCCGCCGAGCATGAGCGCCGTGAGCGGTTCGCGGAAGAGCACGCGTCCGAGGACGGCGGTCAGGGCGACGCCGGTCGCGGCCCAGATGCCGTAGGCCACCCCGATCGGCAGGCCGAGCGTCAATGCCACCGCGAGCAGGCTGAACGCGGTCAGGTACCCCGCGACGACGGCGACGTACCAGACGCGTTTCCCGTCCGTCGCGAGCTTGAGGCTGATCGTCGCGCCGACCTCGGTGACGATCGCGATCGCGAGCAGGACCCACCCCATCAGCGGGCCTCCTGCTCGCGGCGTGCCAGCGCCCGCTGGGACCCGATCTCGACCAGGAGCACGCCCACCGCGATGAGTGTGATGCCGACGATCATCGTGAGGGTCAGGGCCTGCCCGAACAGGACGGCGGCGAGCACCGCGGTCAGTGCGACGCCGGAAGCGCCCCAGATACCGTAGGCGACGCCGACGGCCATGCCGCTCCGGAGCACCCGGATGAGCATGACGAAGGCGGTGACGTACCCGACGGCGACGACGGCGTACCAGGCCGGTTGCTCGACGGCTGCCTGCATGGACAGGGCCCCCGTGACCTCGGCGACGATCGCGATCCCGAGGAAGAGCCACTTCACGAGGCACCGCCGCCGACGAGGCTGGCGATCGCCCGAGCCGCCGTGGCGACGGTCTCGGAAGCGGCGGTGTCGTCACGATCGGCGAGCCACGACCCGCTGACGCCGTCGGCGGTCGCGATGAGCAGGCGTGCGACCTGCTCGACCGGCACCGCCCACGTGATCCCGTCCTCGCTCGACCAGGCGTCGACGTGCGCGCGGACGGCTTCGAGGTACGCCCCCTGTTCCCACGCGGCGAGCTCTGCCAGGTCGGCATCGCGACGGGAGTGCGTGACGAGTTCGACGAGGGCGAGTGCGGTCGCCGGGTCGCTCTTGGTCTGCCCGAGGTGCGCCGCCAGGCCCGCGGCGATCCGCGCCCGTGGATCGAGCCGTGTGGTCGGCGTCGCGAACGCGGCCGCCATCGCGCCCCGCAGCTGTCGTTCGAGCACCGCCCGGAACAGCGCCGACTTCGAGGCGAAGCAGTAGTGGAACGCACCGTGCGGGAGTCCGGCGGCCGTGGTGACGGCGCGCGTGGTGAGCGCGGCGATCCCGCCGTCGCGCAGGACCGCGATCGCCGCGTCGACGAGCTGGTGTCGCCGTTCCTCGATGCTGCGGTGCTCTTGGTGCAGGGTCATGGACCGACCGTACCGCCTGACTTGGCCAGGTGGCCAAGTCAGGCGGTGAACTGTCAGGGACGAACGGACGGGAGGCACGGTGCCAGCTGGCACCGTGCCTCCCGTCCGCCGACGTGGCGGGGTCCAGGGTTCCGCTCAGGCCGCGCCGTGACTGGCGCGGCTGCGCCGTGAGAGCGAGTCGATGATGACGGCCAGCAGCAGGACCGCGCCGGTGATCATGTAGCGGATCGACGAGTCGAGGCTCAGCAGGGTGAGGCCGTTCGAGATCGACTGGATCACGATGATGCCGAGCAGCGCCGACCAGGCACTGCCACGACCGCCGAACAGGCTGGTCCCGCCGATGACGGCGGCGGCGATCGCGTTGAGGTTCGTGTCGCCGGCACCGGAGGACAGGCTCGCCGAGTTGAGGCGGGCGGCGGCGAGGATGCCGCCGACGGTGGCGAAGAGCGAGGTCAGCATGAACACCGAGATGTAGATGCGGTTCACCCGGATGCCGGAGCGCCGTGCAGCCTCGACGTTGCCGCCGACCGCGAAGACCGAACGGCCCCAGCGGGTGCGCTTGAGCACGAAGTTCATCAGCACGACCAGCACGATGAAGAACACGAACGAGGTGCCGGTGCCGAAGTCGCGTGACAGGTACCAGATCATCAGCGCCAGGCCGAGGAACAGGGCGACGGACTTCACGATCGTCAGGGACACCGCCCCGGTCGACAGTCCGGCGCGACGGCGACGGGCAGCGCGGCGGATCTCGGTGAAGAAGAGTCCTCCGGCGGCCAGGACGGCGAGCAGGTAGGCGAGCCACGGCGGCAGGTACGACGCAGAGGCGAACTGCACGATCGGCGAGTCGTACGGCAGGTTGATCGAGCCGTTCGGGCCGAGGATGAGCAGCTGCAGCCCGAGGAACCCGAGCAGACCGGCGAGCGTGATGACGAAGCTCGGCACCCCGAAGCGGGTGAACAGCAGGCCGTAGAGCAGGCCCGCGGCGGCGCCGACGGCCAGGGCGACGGTGATCACGAGCCACAGCGGCCAGCCGAGCGTCGTGAGGCCCTGACCGAGGATCGCGGCGGAGAGCCCGCTGACGCTGCCGACGGACAGGTCGATCTCGCCGAGCAGCAGCACGAGGACGATGCCGATCGCGATGGTGCCGACCGCGGCGCACTGCAGGGCGAGGTTGACCAGGTTGCCCGGGGACAGGAAGTCGGGGGAGAGCGCCTGGAACACCGCCCAGATGACGATGAGCCCGACGACCACCGGCAGCGAGCCGATGTCACCGCCGCGGACCCGCCGGACGAACGCCTTCGCCGCGCCGCCGATCCCCTGGTCGCGCAGGAGCCGCTCGTCCTGCAGGTCGGCCGCCGAGGGGGTCGGGGTCGCCGCGGTGAGGGTCTCGTCGGTCTTGCTCATGCGCTGGTCTCCTGCTCGGTCCGGGCGGCGGCGCGACGGGTGACGGCGTTGTCGGTGGCGCCGGTGATGGCCGCGATGATCTCCTCGTAGGAGACGTCGTCGATGCGGAACGTGCCGTTGTTGCGCCCGAGCCGCAGGACCGCGACCCGGTCGGCGACGGCCTGCACGTCCGCGAGGTTGTGGCTGATGAGCACGACGCCGAGGCCGCGCTCGCGCAGGCGTTCGACGAGGTTCAGGACCTCGGCGGTCTGCGCGACACCGAGTGCGGCCGTGGGCTCGTCGAGGACGACCACCTGCGGGTCGCCGATCAGTGAACGGGCGATCGCCACGGTCTGCCGCTGCCCACCGGACAGCGACGCGATGGGGATCCGCACCGACGGGATCCGGGCCGCGAGCTGCTGCAGGAGCTCCCACGAGCGGCGCTCCATCTCCTCTTCGTCGAGGAACGGGTGGGCGATCTCGCGGCCGAGGAACAGGTTCGAGACCACGTCGAGGTTGTCGGCGAGGGCGAGGTCCTGGAACACCGTCGCGATGCCGAGGGTCTGGGCCGCCGCGGGGTTCGGGACGGTGACCTCGTCGCCGCCGAACGTGATCGTGCCGCCGTCCGGCGTGTAGACCCCGGCGAGGATCTTCACGAACGTCGACTTGCCGGCGCCGTTGTCGCCGACGATGGCGACCACCTCGCCCGGGTAGACGTCGAAGTCGATGTCGCTGAGGGCCTGGACGGCGCCGAACCGCTTGGTGATCCCGCGCAGGGACATCACCGGTTCGGCGGAGGGGTGTGCTGCTGGTGACGCGTTGCTCACGGGTGTCGTGCTCACGGGTGTCGTCCTCGATCGGTGAGGCCCGCCCGGTCCGCAGTCGGGCCGGGCGGGCAGAGGGGGGTCGGACCTACTTGATACCGGCGCTGTCGCAGGCCGACTTGTACTGCGCGGTGCAGATCTTCGACACCTCGTACAGGCCGTCCTTGACGACCGTCGACTCGACGTTGTCCGTGGTGACGGCGACCGGGTCGAGCAGCGTCGACTGGACGCTGGCGCCGCCGGCGGTGTCGACGGTCGTGTCGCCCTTCGGGGTCTCACCCTTGGCGAACTGGATCGCCAGGTCGGCGGCCTTCGACGCCTCGGGCTTGAAGGCCTTGTAGACGGTCATGTACTGCTCACCGGCGAGGATCCGCTGGATGCCCGCGAGCGAGGCGTCCTGCCCGGTGACGGGCGGGAGCTCGGTGACGCCGGCCGACTTCAGGGCCGCGATGACACCGCCGCCGGTGTCGTCGTTCGCCGCGTAGACGCCCGTGATCTTGTCCTTGCCGAGCTTGCTGATCTGGCCGGCTGCCCAGTCCTGCGCCTTGGCGGGGTCCCATCCGGGGGTGTCGTACTCGGCGAGCACCTTGTAGCCGCTGTCGTCGATGACCGAGTGGGCGCCCTTCTTGAACTGCGAGGCGTTGTTGTCGGTCGGGGAGCCGTTCACCATGATGATGCCCGAGCCCTCGGGGACCTTCTTGGCCTTGAGGGCGTCGACCAGGGCCTGCCCCTGCAGCTCACCGACCTTCTCGTTGTCGAACGAGATGTAGTAGCTCAGGTCGGGGCTGTTGATGAGTCGGTCGTACGAGATGACCGGCACCTTCTTGGCCTTCGCCTGCTGGACGATGGACGCAGCGGCCTCGCCGTCGAACGGGTCGAGGACCAGGACCTTGACGCCCTGCGTGAGCATCGACTGGGCCTGCTGCAGCTGCTTCGACGCGTCGCCGTCGGCGTTCGCGTAGATGACGGAGCAGCCGCTGCACTGCTTCTTCACCTCGGCGGTGAAGAGCGGGCGGTCGGCGCTGGCGTACCGGGCGGTGACGGAGTCGGGCAGGAGCAGGCCGATCTTGGCCTTCGACGCGTCTCCGCCGCCTCCGCCGGAACCGGTCCCGGCGTCCGCGCCGTTGGAACAGCCCGCCAGGGTGGTGATCGCGAGCAGCAGGGCGCTGACGCCCAGCATCGCTCGTGTGGTGGATTTCTTCATTGAAACGTCCTCCAACAGTGGACCGCCCCCATCGGCGGTGCCCTGAGTGTGACAGTGAGCGTTCTTGGCTGCAAGAGTTGAACGCAAGGACCGCGTGCCGTGACGAAAACGTTATCCGGTGGGCGCGGAGCGGTGCGGCCGGTGCAGCACGGAGCGCCCCGGCCGGCACGCCCCGGCGCGGGTCCGCCTAGCGTGCGCGCGTCACGTCCACGGCCTCGATCGCCAGGGCCAGCGCGCCGGTCACCGAGGCCTTCTCGCCGAGCTGTCCCTGCACCACGTCCGGGGTGCCGTCGACGTCGACGATCAACGACGACTCGAGGGCGTGCCGCATCGGGCCGAGCAGCAGCTCCCCGGCACGGGCGAACTCGCCGGTGACGACGACCCGCTCGGGGTCGAGGACGTTGCACAGGCCCACCGCCGCCGAACCGATCGCCCGCCCGGCCTCGGCGACGGCGCGCATGCAGACCTGGTCACCGGCCATGGCGCGCAGGATCAGGTCCGCCAGCTTGAGGGTGCCGACCTCGTCGCGCACGCCCTCGAGCACGGCGGGTGCTCCGGCGATCGCCTCGAGGCACCCGCGGTTGCCGCACCGGCACAGCGGCCCGTTCGGCAGGACGGGGGTGTGCCCGAACTCGCCGGCGATGCCGTGGTGCCCGCGGAACAGGTGCCCGCCCAGCACGAGTCCGGCGCCGATGCCGTTGCCGACGTCGAGCGTCACGACGGTGTCGCGACCCCGGGCGGCGCCGCTCCGGTGTTCGGCCAGGGCGGCGAGGTTGGCCGAGTTGTCGACCTGCACGGGCTTGTCCATCCGCCGGGCGAGTGACTGGCCGAGTGCGATGCCGTCCCAGCCGCGCAGGATCCCGCCGCGCGCCGTCATCCCGGTGCGGGCGTCGATCGGGGCGGCCACGGCGAGGCCGACGGCGAGCACCTCGTCCATCGACGACTCGATGGACTCCGCCATGTCCAGCACCAGCAGCGCGGTCTTGTCGAGCTCGGCATCGGCCCGGTGGTCGCGGGCCAGGGGCATGTGCCGCTCGGCCAGCACGGCGCCGTTCAGGTCCGACAGCGCCAGCCGTAGGTGCCGCGGTGAGACGTGCACCCCGGCGACCAGCCCGAGGCCGTGCGGCAGGGTCACGCGGAGCGCCCGGCGGCCGCTCGAGGTGCTCGGCGTCGCGTGCAGGGCGCCGGTCGCGACGAGCTCCTTGACGATGTTCGACACGGTCGCGGGGGAGAGTCCGGTGACCCCGGCGAGCTCGACCTGGGTCAGCCCGCCGTGCCGCTTGACCGCGCTGACGACCCGGCCCCGGTTGGCTTCACGCAGTGAAGCTTGGTTCCCCGGACTGCGGCGCGGCTCTGACACGGGGACAGCGTAACGGGCGGGTCCGGAACGCTCGCCGTGCCGGACTGGAGGCTCGGTGCCAGCTGGCACCGAGCCTCCAGGCCGTTGCTGGTCGCGTCCACCGCCCGCACCCGTCGTCAGGCGCGTCGCGCCGCCCGGTCGAGGCGCGGGGTCGGGATGCCCAGGGCGGCGGCGGTCCGCCGGACGTCCTCGAGGACCGCCAGGGGTTCCGCGGCGGTCGGGTCGTCGTGCGCGGCGAGGCTCGCACGCGCGATCGGGACCAGCGCAGTGCCCGCGGCGACGAGCGTTGCCGACGTCCCCGGCAGCCGGACGGGCAGCGTCGTGGAGCGGTGTCGGGAGAGGTCGACGCCCCGCGCCTCCAGCACCGGGAGGAGTTCCCGCCCGATCCGGAACGCCTCGCGGAGCGCCCGCCGATCCCCGACCATCGTCGCCAGACCACCGCTGTGCAGGGCCTGCGCGAACATGCCGGCGTCGAGCACGACGTGCAGCCACAGCCACCCGCGGATGTCGTCCTCGTCCTGCACGGTGAACCCGGCCCGCTGGAACACCGACCGCACGAGCTCCTGCCGGTCCGGAGCCGTGCCGGTCGTCCCGAGCCGGACCGACCGGAGGACGGCACCGTGCAGGACCCCGTCGGCGTCGAACCCGCCGCCGGCGCCCGGGAACCCGAACAGCACCCGCTCCGCGGCGAGCGGTGCGACCGCGGCGAGGGGTTCGTCCCACACGTTGCCGAGGACCAGCACCGTCGCGTCACCGATGTGGGGCGCCAGGGAGGTCACGGCATCCTGCAGCCGATGGTGGCCCACGCTGACGACGACGAGGTCGTACGCGTCCGCCGTCTCGATCGACTCGACCAGTCGCGTCGGCGACGTCGTCCGGGTCCGCCGGCCCAGGGGGCCGCGGCGGCCGTCGATGACGTCGGTCTGCACGGTGTCGCCGTACTCGGCCGCGCGCCCGGGCCGCACCAGGTGGTCGACGTGGTGTCCGGAGTGCTGGAGGGCCTGGCCGTAGATCGTCGCGATGACGCCCCGTCCGAGCATGAGGATCCGCATCAGGCACCTGTCCGCTAGTCTGGAGACGATCTCCACTTGGAAGATATGGAGATCGTTTCCACTTGTCAAGGAGTGCCTGTGCCGGACGAGCAGCCGATGCCCGCCGAGAAGCCGATGCGTGCTGACGCCCGACGGAACCGCGACGCGATCATCGCCGCTGCCCGGACGGCGTTCGAGCGTGACGAGCAGCTGCGCTTCGACGACTTCGCCGGACGCGCCGGGGTCGGGGTCGGCACCCTCTACCGGCACTTCCCGACGCGTGCAGCGCTGTCGGCGGCGGTGTACCGGGGCGAGGTCGATGTCCTGTGCCGGCGTGCTCGCGACTCGACGCTCCCCCCGGGCGAGAGCCTCGACGACTTCCTGCGCGGGTTCGTGGAGTACGTGGTCGACCACGCGGCACTCGCACGCACCCTCGCAGCCGTGGTCGACGCCACCACCCAGGCGGAAGGCGGGGGAGAGCTCGAGCGGACGCTCGCCGAGCTGCTGGCGCGCGCGGCCGCCGACGGTGCCATCCGGTCCGACGTCACCTCCGGCACGGTGCTCATGCTGCTGCACGGCATCGGGGCCGGGATCGATCGCCCCGGGTGGGCGATGGAAGCCCGTGCTGCCGCCGACCTGGTCTCCCGAGGGCTCCGGGCCCGCTGACCGGCGACCGGTGGGGTCGTCCGGCCCGCGACCCGTCAGCGCAGTCGCCCCACCGGAGCGGTGCGGGCGCGGAGCAGGACGGTCACGCTCGCGGCCGCGGCGAGCAGCACGAGTGCCCACGCCGCGGTTGCCACCACGCCGTTGGGGTGGACCACCGACTGTCCGACCGCGGCCTGCACGGTGAGGAGCACGGTGCCCGCTGCCCACGCGACCGCCACGATGACCACGATCCGCACCTGCGTGGTCTGGTCTGCCAGCCACAGCAGGCGCCGACCGGCGGCGGCGAGCACGAGCGCGACCAGCGGGAGTACCTGCAGGGCGTGCATGCCGACGAAGTGGGCGACGCGGTAGTCACCGGCGACGGTGCTCCACCCGAGCAGCGGCACCCCTGGGCCGCCGTCCGCGATCCCCACCGTGTGGGCGCCGACGATCCCGTCCGGAGCAGTGAGCTGGGTGGGGGTCGGGCCGGTCATCAGGAAGGCGACCCCGATGCCGACGAGTGCGATGACGGCACCGGCACGGACGGCGATCGTCAGCGCCGGGGTCGGCAGGCGCAGGAAGAACAGGGCGATCGAGGTGACGAAGGTGCAGAGGTAGAGCGTCGTGATCGCCACCGCCATCACCGCCCACACGACCACGTGCACGCTGTTCGACACGTTGAAGTGGCTCGTCGTGCCGGTCGCGGCGGCCCACACGATCAGTGCCTGTTCGACCACCAGGGCCACGGCGACCACGGTGCCGAGCCGCCGAGCGAGCGTCCGCCACTTCGGCAGGTGGGCGATGAGCCACGCCCAGGTGACGGCGTAGAGCAGGATCGACAGCGAGAACTTCAGCGGCTTCGCCCACGCCGGTGCCCCCAGGATGGTCCGGGGGTCCACGACGAGGCCGACGACGCAGACCGCGGTGGCCACGACCATCAGGCCGGCCACGGCCATGAGTGCCGGGTGCCACGCCACCGCTCGGCGCACGGCGGCGATCCGGCCTGGCGCGCTCATGCGCCGGCCTCGTCCGTGTCGGCGACGGGGAACAGGTCGTGGGTGGCGTCCTGCTGCGCCAGGCGCCGGAGTCCCGCGAAGAGCGGATCACCGAGGACGGTGCCGATCACCATCAGCTCCGCCATCGCGGTCCGGCCGTCGCGGTGCTGCAGCGCGGCGACGTCGGCACGTGCCGCGCTCGCCGCTGCCGACACGTAGGCGTCGAGGTAGTCGTCCGGGGCGTCGAACCCGATGGTGCGCAGCCCGTCGAGTGCCCGCGCCGCGGTCTCGAGTCCCGGGTTGTCCGACGTCGCGCACCAGCCGGCGGCCGACACCCGTTCCTCGATCCGGGCACGTGCCTCCGGCGTCGCCGCGGACTCGGGGGACCGCGGGGTGGTCATCGCGTACTGGGCGACGGCGAAGACCTCGGCCAGCGGTGCCGTCTCGGCGTCCAGCACGGCGAGGACCTGCTTCGCGACGGCGACGGAGAGCCCGCCGGTCTCCAGGAGTGCCCGGACGAGCCGGACCCGCTCGACGTGCCGGTCGTCGTAGGCGGTCTGGTTCGGCGCGGACTTCTCACCAGGGGGCAGCAGGCCCTCGCGCTGGTAGTACTTGACGGCGGTGACCGGCGTCGACGACGCTCGGGCAAGTTCGGATATTCGCACTATCGGAGAGTAGCGCTATCTGAACCTGCCGACAAGGGGCGGCGGACCGTTGCCGATCCATGAGGGACCGTCAAGCTGTCAGTCCGCCTGTGCCTCCGCGCAGTTCGGCACGTGGGTCGTTGTCATGTCATACTCAGCGCAGCAGCAAGGTCGGCCGTCGGCCGGTCACTGCTCGCAGGGTTCGTCTCCTGCACCTGCCACTCCCAGCAGGTCGAGCACCACGTCCCTCGGTCGATGCGCCGCCCCCTCACCAGGGGCCGGCTGCCACCAGCTCATCGAGCTGTTCGACTGGACACGGTCGACGCGTATCCGACGTCCGACGTCGTAGAGAGCACACCATGCAGAAGATCATCACCGCCTCGATCATCGGCGCCGCTGGCGTCGCACTCCTGCTCGGAGGCGCCGGGACGTTCGCGCTCTGGAACTCCAGCGCAGCGACCGCCGGGGGCCACATCGTCGCCGGCGCGCTCGCGATCAAGCCGACCACGCAGGCGGCGAGCTGGACCGTCAACGGTGGGTCGCCGCTCTCGACCCTGGACGGCTACCCGATCGTGCCGGGCGACGTCGTCACCTACTCGCAGGACATGGTCGTCACCGCGAACGGCAAGGGCTTGAAGGCGACCCTGGCCGTCGATCCGGCTTCGGTCGAGGCCACCTCGACGTCCGCCCCCGCCGACGTCGCGCTGGCGAAGTACCTGTCGGCGAACGCCGTGCTCACCGCGAGCGGTGACGGGGTCTCCGGTGCCGGTGCGCCGTACACGGTGACCGGGCAGACCGGCTCGCAGCAGGACGTCCGCGTCGGGGTGACCATCACGTTCCCGAAGAGCACCACCGCCGGTGTCGAGGACAGCATGCAGAACGGGTCGGTCGACCTCGACGCCATCGCCGTGACCCTGACCCAGGCGTGAAACACCGGCGCCGTGGGGCTGCGCTGACCGGCTGGCCGGCGGCGACGTTGCTCGCCGTCGCCGCGGTGGGGGTCGTGGCCGTCGTCGCGATCTCGACCGACGGTGGCACGTTCGCACTCCTCAGCGCCCGGTCGTCCACTCAACCGGCGACGATCACTGCCGGCTCGGCGGACCTGTCGCTGAGCAGCCTCACGCTGCCGTCTGCACCGCTGTACCCGGGCGCCACCGAGTTCGGCGTGGTCACCGCGACGAACACCGGGGACGTCCCGCTCGACCTCGGTGTCGCGACGGGACGTGCCGGCACGACGACGGCGTCGGGTTCGGCGTCCGCCGTGCGCAGCGACCTGCGGGTGACCGTGGGCGCTGCGACGTCGGCGGCTGCGTGCCGGTCCGGCAGCGTGCGCCCCACGTGGTCCGGCAGCCTCGACTCCACCTCGCCGCGGTCCGCAGGCATCACCCTGCGGCCGGGGGCCGACGTCGTCCTGTGCCTCGCCGTCGCGATGCCGGCGGACGCGGCCGCCTCGCAGCAGGGCCTCAGCGCCGACTTCACCACCACCATCAGCGGGACGCAGGCAGGATCATGACCGACAGCACACGACGTCGACGAGCGCTCCTGCTCGGAGCGACGGCCGCCGCGGTCGTCGCGATCGAGCTCGCGGGCGGCGGGACTGCCTGGGCGACCTGGACCGCCCCGGCGCAGTCCGTCCGGGCCGCCGCGACGACCGGCTCCGTCTCGGTCGGCATCCGCGGTGTCGAGGACCTCGCCACCACGTACTCCTCGGACGCGCTGACCCGCACCGCGCTCGTCACGGTGTCGAACTCGGGGTCCGTCCCCGCGGCCACCACGTTGACGCTCGCCGCGACCGCCGGATCGGCCCTGTCGAGCGCCGTCCAGGTCGACATCTGGCAGTCCACCAACGCCAACCCCTGCTCCGGCGCTCCGTCGAGTGCTGCGATCACCGGTTCGGGCACGACGATCGCCCCTGTGGTCGCCACCCTCGCTGCCGGTGCCAGCCGTTCGACCTGTGTGCGGACGTCGGTCAGTCAGGGGCAGCGCTTCGACCTGTCCGGAGGCGCGACCACGCTCGACGCGACCGTCACCGCCCGACAAGGGTCCTGGGCCGGCACCGCGCACGCCCGCGCGGCCCAGGTCATCGCCGACACCGTCACACCGTCCGTGCCGTCGAAGACCGCCGAGACGGACAGCAGCATCACGCTCACGTGGGCAGCGCCCGCGGACACGATCGGCATCGGTTCCTACGCCGTGTACCGGGACGGCGTCCTGGTCCGCGTCGTGCCGGCGTCCGTCCGGTCCTTCACCGACACCGGGCTGCTGGTCTCGAAGTACTACGCGTACACCGTGCGCTCGGTCGCCACCGGCACGGGCGGCAACGCCTCGCCGATGTCGCCGGGCATCCAGCACGCCACCGGGTGGCTCACCGCCACCAGCCGCTACGTCCTGCGGAACGACGCCACCGGCACGTGCATCGCCAGCGGGGGGACGGCCTCCGGCTCGCCGATCGTCACGACGTCCTGCACGACGAGCGCGACCCAGACCTGGCAGTTCACGCCCGAGGACTCCTGGCTCCGGGTCACCTCCCCGTCGAACTCGTCGCTGTACTGGGACGCCCCGAGCGACCGGTCCGCCGTGCTCCGTCCCGTCAACGACATCAGCGCCCAGAAGTGGACGGCCGAAGCGGTCGGCGCGGGCAGCGGGCTCTTCCGGTTCCGCAACCGGAACGACCTGTGCCTGACGGCGTCGAACGGGGCCGGCAGCACCAACACGATGACCGTCGCCGACTGCAGCACGTCCGGCCTCCAGCTGTTCTCGTTGCGATCGACGTCGTGACGTCCGCACCGCCGAAGCGGGAGCAGGCGCCGGTCACCCGCTGGTCGGGCGCGCTCCGGCTGCTGGGGCAGACGGTCGCGGTCCTGCTCCTGATCGCCGTGGTGGGGATCGCCGCGCTGGCCATCGCGGTGCCGCGCATCACCGGGTCGGTGCCGCTCACCGTGCTGACGAGCTCGATGGAGCCGGGGATGCCGCCGGGCACCCTGGCGGTCGTCCGCCCGGTGGACCCCGCGGACATCGGCGTCGGCGACATCGTCACCTACCAGATCCGGGTCGACCGGCCCGGGGTGATCTCGCACCGGGTCGTCGCCATCGCCGTCGGTGCCGACGGTCGCCGCCTGTTCACCTTCAAGGGTGACAACAACGCAGCCGTCGACCCCGAGCGGGTCGTCGCCGCGCAGGTCATGGGCCGGGTCTGGTACTCGATCCCCGGACTCGGCTTCGTGAACACCGCCGTCGACGGCGACGCCCGCGCGTGGCTCGTGCCGACGCTGGGCGCCGCGATGATCGGCTACGCCCTGTTCCTGGTGGTGCGGTCGGTGGCCTTCACCGGAGCCCGCGGAACGTCGCACGGACGTCGCCGACGAGCAGGTCCGGCTGTGCGAGCATCGCGAAGTGCCCGCCGCGCGCGACCTCGTTGAAGAACACCGGGTCGGTGTACCGGCGTAGCCCGTCGACCAGTGTTCGGCCAGCAGGCGTCGGCGCAGGTCGTCGAGCTCTGTCCGGGGGACGTCGATGGTGAACGGGGTGATGGCCGCGGTGTCCGGCATGGGGTCCTCGGGGCTCGACGTCGTGACAGCGCTCCGTCCCGAACGCAGATGATCTTTGCGCAAGACGATCTTGTTGCGGTACGGTCTGCATCATGGGCAGTCTGATGCCGACCGATGCGCTCCCCGAGATCGACTGGGGTGCCGAGGGGATCGAATCCGAGCTCGGGTGGGCGCTCCCGCTGGCGCTCCAGGGATTCACACGGCTGGGCAGCGAAGCCGTCGCCGACGTACCGGGCGGGCCCCGCGGCTACCAGGTGCTCGTCGCGACCACCACCGAGGAACCGTCGTCGCAACTCGGACTCGCGCAGCGCCTCGGGATCGACAAGACGCAGATGACCTACATCGTCGACGCGCTCGAGACGGGCGGGTTCGTCGAGCGCCGCCCCGCCCCGACGGACCGGCGGGTGCGGCAGGTCCACCCGACCGACGCCGGCCGCGCCCTGCTCGCCCGGACGCGGTCCGCCCTGCGCAGCGCCGAGGGCGTGCTCATGCGGCACCTCGACGACGACGAACAGACGACGCTGCGCCGGCTGCTGGCCCACCTCGCGCTCACCGCCGGGCTCGGCACCGCCGGACCGGACCAGGCAGACCCCACGTTCCAACACCCCCTCGCCGTCCCGGAGCGATCCCGACGGCGCACCACGACGACCACGTCGACCACCACTGCAGTGAGGCCCCGCCCATGACCACCACTGTCCTCGTCGCCGGCGCCACCGGTGACCTCGGGCACCGCATCGTCCGCGAACTCACCCAGCACGACGTGCGGGTGCGGGTCCTCACCCGGCCCGGCAGCACGACCGCCGACGAGCGCTTCGGGGACGACCCCCGGGTCGACATCGTCACCGCCGAGTACGGCGACCACGACGGCCTGACCCGGGCCGTCAGCGGATCCGACGTCGTGGTCTCCGCCGTGAGCGGGACCCGCCCGGTGATCGTCGACGCCCAGCGCGCGCTGCTCGCAGCGACCGTGGCGGCGGGCGTCCGGCGGTTCATCCCGTCCGACTACTCTGCCGACTACCGGCGGATCGCACCCGGCACGAACCGCAACTTCGAGCTGCGACGCGAGTTCGCCGCTGACCTCGACGCCGCCCCGGTGCAGGCGACCTCGATCCTGACGGGCATGTTCACGAACCTGCTCACCGGCGACGCCCCGATGATCCTGTTCGGCCGTCGGCTCGTGCTGTTCTGGTCGTCGGCGGACCAGGTGCTCGACTTCACCACGAAGGACGACGTCGCCCGGGTCACGGCGCTCGCCGCCCTGGACGACGATGCTCCGCGGGTGATCGAGATGGCGGGCGACCAGGTCACCGCACGCGGGGTCGCGCGCACCATGGGCGAGCTGACGGGGGAGCGCTTCCGGCTGCAGTGGGCCGGCACGACCGGGACCCTGTCCGCGATGAGCGCCGTCGGCAGGCGCCTGTCGAAGGACCCGGACGAGACGTTCCCGGCCTGGCAGGGGATGCAGTACTTCGTGAGCATGTTCAGCGGGCAGGCGCAGCTGCACCACGTCGACAACGACCGCTACGGCGTGCAGTCGTGGACGAGCGTCCGTGACGTGCTCCGCGCACACCTCAGCGCGCAGGGCCACCCGGCGACGGACTGACGGGCGCGGTGCGCGGCCGTCGGCGGCGGAGCAGGAACGCGAGACCGACGACGACGACCGGCACCAGCGTGAGTGCGGCGAGCCAGACGAGGACGTCCCACTCCGGTGAGAGCGGCACGCCGAGCGTGCTCGACGAGGTCCGCCAGACCTGGTCGCCGGGCCCCTCGTGCTCGGTGGCCCCGGTGACCGGGAACAGCAGTGCCGTCACCAGCGCCCAACCCACCAGCACCACGACGGCGATCAGGGTCCACGGGCGCGGAGCGGACTGGGCCGGCATCTGTGTCACCGGGCCGCGGCACGCGAGCGCTCGGCCCGGGTGCCCCACCACGTCGCGACCAAGGCTGCTGCCCCGAGTGCGAGCCCGACGACGCCGGATCCGAGACACGGGATGAGGACGAGGCCGAGGCCGATGTTCGCACCACCGCCTTCGGGGCCGAAGAACGCGTCGTACATCAGGGCACCGACGCCGAGGAACCCCACGGCGAGGAGCACGGTGCTGACCCAGTGGAGTGTGCGGGCTGTGGTCATGGTGGTCGTTCCCCTCGGGAGTGCAGTTGACGAATCCTCGCACGGTCGCTCCGCGACACATTCCCCGAGCGGCATCAGTCGATCCGCACGCGTTCCACCGTGCGCTCCGTCCTGTCCGCGATCGGTGGCTCAACCATGCCGCACGCCGGACCGGACCGGTGTCTCGATCCTGCAACGACTCAGTCGTGCCGACAGGCGGACTGGAGGCCCGGTGCCAGCTGGCACCGCGCCTCCAGTCCGGCGGTTGGTCGCGTCCACCGCTCGGACCGAGTCGGACGCCGGAACCTGCGGACGGCGGTCAAGTGGTCCGGATCGTGCAGGCCTTCGCGACGACGTCGCCGCCGGACAGGTGTGCGGGAAGCGGGGCGTCAGCGCTACCGGATCTCGAGGTCGTACAGCGAGTAGCCGTACGGGGTCGCCCGTTCGACACCGTGCACGCGGACGTACCGCCACGAGCCGTCCAGGGCGTGCCGGTCGGTCCCGCCGTCACCGTCGGTCTCGGTGGCGAGCGTCGTCCACCCGTCGTCGCCCGCGTTCCGCGCCTCGATCCGGTAGGAGCGTCCGAAGGCGTCCTCCCACCGGAGCACCGCGCCGTGCAGGCGCTGCGGTGCGCGGAGGTCGACGGCGAGCCACTGATCGTCGGTGTGCCCGCTCGCCCAGCGCGATCCCGGGTCGCCGTCCACGGCGTTCCGTGCGGGGACGCCGTCGCCCTCGTCGGCCGATGACGACACGGTCGCCCGTCGTGCCAGGTCCGGCGTCGGTCCGCCCTGCGTCGAGGTGACGCGGAGGTCCCAGAGGGAGACACCGAACGCGGTGTGCCGGCGGTCCGCGACGACCCGGACCCAGCGGCCGGTGACGTCGTCGCCCTCCAGCCGGTGGATCACCTCGCCGCCGGTCCCGTGGGCTTCTTCCGCGACGGTCCGCCAGGGGGCGTCGGCGTCGTCGCGGACCTGGACGCGGTAGGCCTCGGCCCACGCGGCCTCCCAGTCGAGCTGCACCTGGTCGATCGGCACGACCTGCCCGAGGTCGACCGCCAACCACGCACCGTCGCGTGCTGCGCTGGCCCACCGGGTCCGGGCGTCGCCGTCCACCGCGTTGCCGCCGGACAGGTCGCCGCGCTCGTCCGACGAGGTGGTGACGGGCTTGCCGGCGGCCACGTCGCGAGAGCGGGCGGGTGCCGTTCCGCCGTCGTCGTCACCGTCGGTCGCCTCGTCGAGGGTCGTGACGGTGGCCGTCCCGGATGCTCCCGGCACGGTGGCCGTGACCGTCGCGGTCACACCGCCCTCGGCCGCTGCGGTGACGACACCGTCCGGTTCGACACTTCCGCCGCCGTCGACGGCCCACTCCGGGCGGTCCGCGGCGAGCCGCCCGCCGAACCCGTCGTGGTCGAACCCGTAGGCCGCCATCCGGACCGTGTCACCGGCGCGGACGGTCGTGGTGCGTGGTGCGACGAGCACGTCCTCGACGTCGACGGTCGAGGCCGCCGGGGTGCCGGACACGTGCACCTCCCAGATGGAGTACCCGTACCCGGTGAGGCGGTCGGTCAGGTGCAGGCGCACGAACCGGGCGGTCTCGCCCACGGGCACCGTGTCCGCGTCGGCGGTGGTCTTGTCGACGGTCCGCACGTCGCGCCAGGGGCTGTCGGCGGTGTCCCGGACCTGCAGCACGTACCGGGCGGCGGCCGCGTTCTCCCAGTCCACCCGCACGGTGTCGACGTCGGTCAGCCGCCCGAGGTCGATCGTGTAGTCGACCTCGTCCACACCGTGCGCGCTCTCCCACCGGGTGCTGCGGTCCCCGTCGACGGCCTTCCCGGCGACGTTGCCGCCGTCCGAGGAGCTCGCGTCGACGTCGGCACCCGCTGCGGCGTCGGGGATCGACGTCACCGAGGCGACGACCGCCGAGCCCTCGACACCGCCACCGGTCGCGACGACGTACCCGGAGCCCGCGGCTGTGGTCGTCACGGTGCCGTCGCTCCCGGCGCTTCCGGCACCGGTGTACGACCAGGTGACGTCGGCGGGCAGGGCCGCCGGGTCGCCGTACTGGTCGTGGCCGGCGGCACGGAACCGCTGTGGCGTCCCGACGACGAGCCGGTCGAAGCCGGGCGTGACGTCGAACCCGGTGAGGACCGGTGCCGGTGCGACCCGGAAGGCGTACGACCCGTGCACGCCGCCGATCGTGGCGGTGACGGTCGCCCGCTCCGCGCGCTCCGATGCACGGTGGACGCCGTCGGCGCTGATCGTGCCGGTGTCGGTCGACCAGGTGACGTCGTCCAGCGCGACGGTGGCGCCGTACTGGTCGTAGCCGGTGGCGGTGAAGGTCGTGGTCGCACCGGGGACGATCGTCTTCGGGGCTCCCTGGGCGCTGACGACCACCTCGGTGAGCCGCGCGTCCAGGTGCGAGGTGATCTGCGTCTGCGCCGGGACCGCGATCTGGCCGATCACCTCGGCGCCCTCGTAGACGTCGTACGTGTGCTGCACGGTGTCGGGGTTGTCGAGCACGTAGCTGATCGTGCCGTCGGGTGCGCGGAACACCTGGCTGAGCGGGTCCGAGGTGTGCCGGTCGGTGACCTCGGTGCCGACGGTCCGGTTCGACATCGCCTGGTGGTACACAAGGCCGGCCATCGACTGCCCGGTCACGGCCGGGTCGTCGGCCTTCCACAGCGCGGCGTGCACGTCGGCGTAGGTGTCCGGGTCGTACTGCCCGAGGAACCCGAGGACGACGTTGCCGAGCGCGTCGCCCATGCCGCTGAACACCCGTGCGGCGTGCTCGGTGTCCTCGCCGGGCGTGTGGTCGGTGAGGTCGACGCCGTACAGCTGGTCGATGGTCCGGGTGTCGGCGCGGAAGTCGTCCACCAGGAACGGCATCAGCGGGGACGGGGTCGGCCAGTCCTGGGGCCTCCGGTCGGCGGTGGGACCGTCGAGCTCGGTGGGCACCAGCGAGTCGGGCAGGTTCTCCGGGGTCCAGTACCGGTCCGGGAACACCACCCGTCCGTCGTCGTCCACGCTCACCAGCAGGGTGTCGGTGGCCGGGTCGTACAGGGGGTTCGCTGCGGTTCGTCGGGTGACGTACCCGGGGTGGTTCGTCTCGACGGCGCGGATCGCGTCCTGCAGCTCACCGATAGCGGCCGGCCGGTCACGGGTGATCTTCACGTCGCCGTAGCTGCCGACGCCCCACCACTTCTTCGTGAGCATCTGGATGCGTGCCGCGTTGCCGTTGGTGACCCCGGCCTGCCCGATGGACTCCGGGCGGGCGGCCATCATCTCGGCCATCAGGGCCTTCGAGAAGCCGGGATCCCAGCCGAAGTAGTCGAACCACGGGGCGATCGGCATCCACTGGATGCCGGAGATCCAGGCGGGGTCGCCGGAGAAGTACGTGGCGTGGGCCTGCCCGGAGTCGAACAGGATCCCCGCCTGCCCGTGCTCGTACTCGTCCGGGAACGCGCCGTTGCCGTCGTACGACGCCGAGGCGGGGTTGCCGCGGGCGTTCTGCCAGTACGCGCGGACGGCGGCCCGCTCGGTGACGTACTGCACCGCACCGGCGGCCTGCATCTCGTCGTCGCCCAGGACCGAGCCGAGCAGGAAGAGCCCCGCCTCGGACTGGATCGCCTCGGACGAGGACTCCTGGTTGTTGCCGCCGGGGGACGACACACCACCGGCGTTCGACCGGCCCTCCCAGACCCCGAACGTGCGCATGTGCGGGAACCGGGCGTCGTCGCGGTCCCAGTTCGCGTACTGCTTCGCGACGAGCGTCGCCATGCCCTGGTACTTCGCCGCCCACGCGTGGTCGACCCGGCCGAGCATCGCCGTCGCGACCGCGAAGTAGCCGTAGTGGAAGTGGTTGTCGTTGAACTGCGCGGACCCGTACGAGTCGGCGAACCCGATCAGGGCCTTCCACGTCGGGTACATCGCGAAGAAGTGTTCCGCCTCGCCGTCCGTGTACGTGTACCAGTCGGTCAGGGCGCGCTCGAGGGTGTCCTGCAGCGTCCGGGCGTCCTCGGTGGCACCGATCTGCCGCGCGATCGTCATGTACTCGGCGAGCTGCAGGACGTCCTTGCCGCCCCAGTAGGTGTCCCCGCCGTACGTCGTCTTCGCGGCGTAGTCGTGCAGGTACTCGCGCATGATGCGCTCGGAGTACGGGTCGTCGCCGACCGCCTCGGGTGTGGCGCCGATCGGGGTCATGCCCGTGAACGCGTAGTCCAGGGTCCAGCCGCCGTGGCCGACGGTGGTCCGCATGGTGCCGCGCGGGGTCTCGTAGGTGGCGCCGGTGAAGCGCAGGTTCGTGGTGGCGTCGGCGTACTGGTGCTGCAGCCAGCCCTGGACGGTGTCGTGGCTGTCGCCCTGCAGCGTGTCGGTGCGGATCGACCACTGCTGGCGGACGTTCGCCGCCGCCGGGTCGTACGCGTACGTCATCGTCGTGTCACGGGGGACCGCGAACGCGGTGCCGTGCAGGTCGTCGAGGGACAACCCCTGCTCGGGCACCGCGCTGAGCACCAGGTAGGGCGTGCCGGATGAGGCCTCCAGCGCGTTCCCGACACGGGTGAAGGTCGTCCCGTCGGGGGCGTGCACGCCGAAGACGTGGCCGTCCTGGCGGATCTCGAACCGGTCCGTCGTCACCGGCAGGTCGAGCGGTTCGCCGTCCCCATCGGTGATCTCGGCACCGTCCTGCAGGGTGAGGCGCGGGGTCATGCCGTGGAACTCGAACCACTCGTACGGCGAACCCTGCACGCTCGTGACGTCCATGTACTGCCCGCCCGGGCCGTCCTGCGGCATCCGCCAGCTGACGTTCCAGTCGCCCCAGCGGAGCGCATCGGCCTGCTTCGCCCGGAACGTGGTCGCGAAGCGGTCAGCGAGGCCGTCCGGGGCGTCGGTGAGCAGGACCTGGTCGACCAGGACGTGTGCCCACCCGGCCCGCAGGTCGTCCACGATCCGGAGCTGCGCGGACTGCCCCCGGTGCGCGGAGACGTCCCAGCTGTCCCACCGCAGCTGTTCGCTGTCCGTCCCGGTGCTGCTCGCCACGACGTCGCCGTCGACCAGCAGCTGCACGGCTTCGTGGTCGGGGTGCCGGCCGCCGCCGACCAGGAACGCCAGGGTCGAACGGTCGATCGTGAACGCCGGCGACGTGAGGGTGCCGGTCGCGCCGTCGCCGTCCTCGTCGCTGAACGAGTTCAGGAAGCGTCCGCCGAGCCACCCGGAGACCGCGCTCTGCCCGGCGGCCGTCCCCGTGGCCGTTGCCGTGAACGCGTCACCGGTCGCGGTCCAGCCGTCGGGCAGTCCGTCCTCGAAGTCCGCCAGGGTGCGGTCGCTCGCGTCCGGGCTCGGTTCGACGGTCCCGCCGACCGTCACCGGTGCCTCCAGACGCATCGCCGTGCCGTCGCTGTTCCACCGCGTCGGGATCGTGAGCTTCGTGCCGGCGGCACTGTTCGACGAGACGAACGGGTACGCCCACATGTCGCCGGAGTACTTGCTGACCAGCAGGTCCGTCCACCACTGGTTCGTGGGCACCGGCTCGCCGGCCTTCGACGGATCGATGTACAGCTCCTGGTCGAGCGTCTTCCGCACGTCCGCGATGTCGGTGATCTCGTCGGGCGGGGCCGGCGCGTAGGAGCCGGCACCCACCTGCACGCCGTCGGCGGCGGGACCGACGCGGGACGAGCCTCCAGGCTGTCCCTGCGGTGCGGCAACCGCAGCACCCGGATCGGCCGGCGACCGCCGGGTGTCGGACGTCGCGGCGTGCGCCGGGGTGACGGCGGACGCCAGCAGTGTGGCGACGGTCAGGGCGCCGGCTGCGGCGCTGACGGCCGCTCGGCGGAACGACCTGGGACGGACGGCGGGACGCGGTGAGCTCACCGGGACTCCTGTCGGAACGGTTCGGCCGCGCACGACGTACACGGCCGTGGACGGCGGGGTCTGGTGGTGCTGGGCCTGCACCCGGACAGATCGGCAGCACCGGTCCCGCCGTCAGCAGTCCGCGTTCTGGGGATGCCCTACCGTTGGCCCCATGCCGACCATCGGACTGCGCCGGATGGTGCCGCGCGACCCCGACCAACGACACCGGGCAGCGAGTCCGCTCGAGCTCCTGTTCGACCTGGTGTTCGTCGTCGCCGTGGGGTTCGCCGCCACCAACCTGCACGAGATCGAGGTCGAGGGGCACGTCACGTCGGCCGTCCTGGCCTACGGGTTGGTGTTCTTCTCGATCTGGTGGGCGTGGATGAACTTCACCTGGTTCGCCACGTCGTTCGACACCGACGACTGGCTCTACCGGGTGATGACCTTCGTGCAGATGGCGGGGGTGCTCGTCCTCGCCGCCGGGGTGCACGCGGCCATGGTCGAGGACGACTTCACGATCGGCGTCATCGGCTACGTCGTCATGCGGCTGGCGCTGGTCGGGCAGTGGATCCGCGCCGCCGTGTCCTCCACCCGCTCCCGCCGCACCGCCGTCCTGCACGCCGTCGGCGTCACGGTCGTGCAGCTGCTCTGGGTGCTCTCCCTGGCCCTGCCCGACGACGTCTGGGGGTACGCGGCACCGTTCCTCGTGCTCGCCGAGCTTTCCGTGCCGATCTGGGCACAGACCTCGACGGGGACGACCCCGTGGCACACCCGGCACCTGGCCGAGCGGTTCTCGCTGTTCACCCTCATCGTCCTGGGCGAGGGACTGGTGGCCTCGGCCGGTGCGGTGATCGACGCCCTCGCGCACACCGAGCACCTCGGAGCCCTGCTGGCGCTCGCGGGCTGCGGACTGGTGATCACCGTCGGCATGTGGTGGATCTACTTCTCCCGCGAGCAGCACGCGCACATCCGCTCGCTGCCCACCGCGCTCGTGTTCGGCTACGGCCACTTCTTCGTCTTCGCCGCCGCCGGCGCGCTGCCGGCCGGCATCGAGGTCGCGGTCAGCGCCGACGCCGGACACGTCGCACTGTCGTCCGCCTCGGTCGCCGCGACCGTCGCGGTGCCGGTCGCGGTGTTCGTGCTGTCGATCTGGGCGCTGGCGATCCGGCCGTCGTTGTCCACGCGGGCCAACGCCGCGGTGGTGGCCCTGGTGCTCGTCGTCCTCGCGTCGATCGCGGTGCCGGCGGTGTCGCTGCCGCTCACCGCGCTCGCCGTGGCGGCGGTCGTCGTGACCCTCGAGGTCGCGTCCGCGCGGACCGACACCTGACGGACGACGGACGGAAGGCGGGCCCCAGCAGCCGGTACCGGCGCGACGCGCCAGCGGCGGGACGGCCGTGCCGGGAGGCACGGTGCCAGCTGGCACCGTGCCTCCCGTCCGTCAGGTGGTCGCGTCGACGGCGCGTCAGCGCTCGGGCTGCACCGTCGCCGACGTGTCGGCCGACGTCGGACGCGCGTCGAGGCTCGGGTCGACCGCCGGGTCGGGCGAGATCGACTCGGGGCGCACGGGGAAGTCCTCGAGCGCACCGGCCTCCACCGTCGGAGCCGCGGCTCCGCGGCCACCGCGCACGCGGCTCTTCACCGCTGCCCACGGACGGCCGAGAGCGGACCGTGCGGGACGCTCGGAGGGTGCCTCGACCTCGAGCCCGTAGTAGGCGCCGACGTGCTCGAGCAGGACCTCGCGCTCGGCCTTGTCGTAGGCCCGGCGCTCGCGGGTGAAGGCGATGATCGTCGACCAACAGGTCAGGATCAGGACGATGCTGAACGGCAACGCGGTCGTGATCGCCGCGGTCTTCAGTGCGTTCAGCCCGCCGCTCAGCAGCAGCGCGACGGCGAGCAGTGCCGACACCGCGGCGAAGAAGACGCGCAGCCAGTTCTTCGGTTCGATGTCGCCACCCGAGGCGATCATCGCCATCACGAGCGACCCGGAGTCGGACGAGGTCACGAAGAACACGCCGATGAGCAGGATCGCGCCGTAGGTCAGCACCACGCCGGCGGGCAGGTCACCGAGCAGCGCGAACAGGGACCCCTCGATGTCGACCGAGCCGTCCGAGCCGACGAGGCCGCCTGCACCGTCGGTCTGGCGGTGGATGGCCGCACCACCGAGGACGGCGAACCACAGGAACGTGAGCGCGGTCGGCACCAGGAGGACACCGAACACGAACTGGCGGACCGTGCGGCCCTTGGAGATGCGGGCGATGAAGACACCGACGAACGGCGCCCACGACATCCACCAGCCCCAGTAGAAGGTGGTCCAGGCGCCCTGCCAGGCCTCGCCCTCGGCACCCTGCTGCGCGGTGACGTTGAACGACAGGCCGACGATGTTCTGCAGGTAGGAGCCGATCGACTGCACGAAGTCACGCAGCAGGAACTGCGTCGGACCGACGATGAGCACGAAGAGCAGCAGCGCGGCGGCGAGCAGCAGGTTGAAGTTCGACAGGATCTTCATGCCCTTGGTCACACCGGTGACGAGCGAGACGATCGTGACGGCGGTGATCACCGCGATGATGGCGATCTGACTGACGATGCTGCTGTCGGCGATGCCGGCGCTCTCGAGTCCGGCGCCGATCTGGATGACGCCGAGGCCGAGCGAGGTCGCGACACCGAACAGCGTGCCGACCAGGGCGATGACGTCGATCAGGTTGCCCCAGCCGCCGCGGACGCGGTTGCCGAGCAGCGGTTCGAGCGCCCAGCGGATCGACACCGGGCGACCCCGGCGGTGGATCGCGTAGGCCAGGGCGAGGCCGAGGACGACGTAGATCGCCCATGCGTGCAGGCCCCAGTGCAGGAAGGTCTGGGTCAGTGCCTGCTGCGCGAGTTCCTTCTCGTTGCCGGTGACGCCCGGGCGCGGGGAGGCGAAGTGACTGAGGGGCTCGGAGACGCCGTAGAACACGAGGCCGATGCCCATGCCGGCGGCGAACAGCAGCGCGAACCACGAACCGGTCGAGAACTCGGGCTCGTCCTGGTCCTTGCCGAGCTTGATGTCACCGAAGCGGCTGAAGCCGACGAACAGCGAGAAGCCGACGAAGAACGCGGCGATCAGCACGTAGTACCAGCTGAAGTTCTGGACGATGCCGTCCTGCAGTCCGAGGAACATCGCCTCGGCGGTGGAGGGGGAGATCAGGGTGAAGGCCACGAACCCCAGCACGATGACGGCGGCGGGCCAGAACACCCACCGCCGCAACTGCGGTGTCGTGGTCACGGGTCCGGGCAGGGGAGGAGTGGTGCTTGCCATGCAGTCCATGGTGCCTGCTCGCGTTCCTGTGTGTTCTGCCAGGCGTGTCGTGGTCAGAAGTCGCGCGCGGACTCCGAGGGGTTCCCGCGGCCGACCCGACCCAGGTGGAGCCTCCGCGACAGCCGGATGACCGGGCGGATGAGCAGCTGGATGCTCCCGATCAGGAACAGCCACGTGCCGGCCGTCGTGGTGCTCTCGGAGAAGAAGAGGACGCTGCCGACGATGAACCAGAGCGCCACCATCACGTCGTTGACGATGCTGATGGTCTCGTAGAGTCCGCGGATGCGGAGCTCTTCGTGCCCCACCCGGAGGGCGATGTCCCGTTCGTCCTGCGCCATCAGACGATCCTGTCAGTTCTGTGGCGCGTCCGTCCCAGTGGGTGGCGGGGCACGGCCGTGGAAACGCTGCGCGGCGGACGGGAGGCGCGGGGCGGGCTGGCACCGTGCCTCCCGTCCGTAGGGCGCACTGACCACCGCCACATGCGATTACAACGTTGACGTACGCTTTACAGCGCTGTAAACAGGAGCCGGCGCGACGATGGGCAACGAGGGAGAGACCCGATGGTGGGAAGCAGGACCGCAACACTCCAGGCCGCGGTGAGCCGGCGGGGGTTCCTCGCGGGCGCGGCCGGAGGCATCGCATTCGGCACGATGGCGCTCGCCGGGTGCGCGACCCCTGGGCGTGCCGCCGGTGGAGCCACGACGCTCCGCTTCTACGAGCAGAAGCAGGAGGTCATCGCGTACTTCGACAAGCTGCTGCGGCAGTTCGAGGGGGAGCACGCCGGCACGTCGGTCGTGCACGACAGCACCGCGGCCATCGCCCCGCAGTTCGTCCGCGGCGAACCGGCGGACGTCGGGTGCTTCAACGACAACCTCGAGCTCGCCCGGTACATCTCGCGCGGCGTGCTCAGCGACCTCGGCGACCTGCCGTCGGCCGCGCGGGTCCGACCCGACATCGACACCCTGACGAACCAGTACGCGACGTTCGAGGACCGCACGAGCGTGCTGCCGTACTCGCTCGCCGCGGCCGGCGTGATCTACAACAAGCGCATCTTCGCCGACCACGACCTGCCGGTCCCGACGACGTGGGACGACTTCGTCGAGGTCTGCCGGACCCTGCAGAAGGCCGGCGTCACGCCGATCTACGCCACCGACCGCGACACGTGGACGCTCTGGCAGGGCCTGTTCGACTACTCGGTGGGCAGCCTCGTCGACACCGGCTCGTTCTTCCGCAAGATGAAGGCCCTGGGCGCTGACGTCGGCCCGGACTCCGAGGTGTCGTTCGAGCAGGACTTCGCGGTGCCGATGGAGCGCGCGAAGACCATCTCGTCGTTCTTCAACCGCGACCACGCCACCCGGGCCTACGCCGACGGCAACCTGGCGTTCGGCAAGGGCGAGGCCGCGATGTACCTGCAGGGCCCGTGGGCGCTCGGGCAGATCGCGCTGATCGACGAGGAGCTGCCCGTCGGCACCTTCGCCCTGCCGGTGTCGAACGACCCAGCCGACCGCAAGGCCCGGGTCAACATCGACCTCGGGCTCTGGATCCCCACGGCGTCCGAGCACCCGGAGCAGGCGAAGGAGCTCGTCGAGTTCCTCATGCAGCCCGATGTCATCGACGCCTACAACCGCGACAACCTGGCGTACTCGCCCCGCATCGACGCACCGCCGCAGCAGGACGAGCGGCTCGCCGGCCTGCAGCAGTACGTCGACGACGCGGCGTTCTACCAGGGCGCCGGCACCTTCATCCCCACGTCGATCCCGCTCGGCAACTACCTGCAGTCGGCGATCCGGAGCGGGGACTTCACCTCGATGCTGCGGCGGCTCGACTCGGACTGGCGGCGGCTCGCCGGCCGTTCCGCGACGGTCTGAGCCGGACCAGGAACCAGGAGTCACCATGACCATGCAGACCCCGCTCTCCCGCGACACCGACCCGGCGACGTCCGGGCCGGCCACCGACGCAGCCCGCACGCACCGTCGTGTGGGTTCCCGCGGCGTCGGTTCACTCAGCCGCACCGAGGGCATGTACTACCTGTTCCTCGTGCCGGCCCTCGTGCTGTGCACGGCGTTCGTCGTCGCCCCAGCCTGCGTCGGCGTCTTCTACAGCTTCACCGACTACCTCGGGTTCGGGCAGTGGGACTTCATCGGCGTCGAGAACTACAAGGCGCTCGTCTCCGACCCGGCGATCCTGGCGTCGTACGGGTTCACCCTCGGCTTCGCGGCCGTCACCGTCGTCGTCACGCAGGTCGTCGCGCTGACGCTCGCGATCGCCCTGGCGAAGAAGATCCGGTTCGCCGCCGGGTTGCGGTCGGTGTTCGTCATCCCGATGGTGATCTCGGGGATCATCGTCGCCTACGTGTTCAACTTCCTGTTCTCGAACACCGTGCCGGCCCTGGCCACGAGCGTCGGTTTCGGCCCGCTCGAGCAGAGCATCCTCGGCGACCCGAACCTGGCCTGGCTCGCGATCGTCATCGTGTCCGCCTGGCAGACCGTGCCCGGCGCGCTCCTCATCTACACGGCGGGCCTGACGTCCATCCCCGAGGAGCTGTACGAGGCCAGTGCACTCGACGGGGCGACCGGCTGGAAGCAGCTGCGGGCGATCACGCTCCCGCTGCTCGGCGGCTTCATCGTCATCAACACCGTGCTCGGTGTGAAGGGCTACCTCGGCGCCTACGACGTGATCGTCGGTCTGACCAACGGCGGCCCCGGCAGCGCGACCAGCAGCGTCGCGATGACGATCTTCGGCGGCTTCACCGGCGGCGACTACGCCTACCAGATGGCGAACGCGACCGTGTTCTTCATCATCACCGTCCTCATCTCCGTGCTGCAGCTCGCGGCGACCCGCGGAAGGAACCTGCGACTCGCATGACCGCCACCGACACACGACCCCCGACCGACACCCGAGCCGTGACCACCGGCGGCGGCGGACGCTCCGGCCGCGGACACCGCCGACGACTGGGCGGCACGAACTGGGCGCTGACCGTGGTCCTCGGCCTCGCGTCGCTCACCGTGCTCGTCCCGCTGTACGTGACGCTCTCGATGGCGTTCAAGACGACCGAGCAGTCCGTCGACGGCAATGCACTCTCGCTGCCGTTCCCGTTCAACCCGGGCTCGTTCGCCGAGGCCTGGCAGCTGACCCGGTTCCCGGTGTCCTTCTCGGTGTCGCTCGGCGTCGCAGCGCTCACCGTCGTCGCGACCCTCCTGCTCAGCTCGTTCGCCTCGTACGCGATCGTCCGGAACTGGCACAAGCGGTTCTTCCGGTACTCGTTCGTCTACCTGCTCGCGGCGATGTTCCTGCCGTTCCCGGTGGTGGCGCTGCCGCAGATCAAGCTGACCGCCGAGATCGGCCTGGACAACCCGATCGGTGTCGGGATCCTGCACGCCATGTTCCAACTGTCGTTCAGCGTGCTGCTCTACTCGGCGTACCTGCGGTCGATCCCGGTCGAACTCGAGGAGAGCGCCCGCATCGACGGGGCGTCCACGTGGCAGATCTTCTGGCGGATCATCCTGCCGCTCCTCGGCCCGATGAACGCGACGGTCGGCATCTTCGCGTTCCTGGCATCGTGGAACGACTTCATGATGCCGTCGCTCATCACGGCGGA
>Ga0308170_10000144_pt1 | contig 132522 bp, 92 predicted proteins | sample PhyBR2_2_FD_202136 | JGI IMG/M metagenome (GOLD analysis project Ga0308170, IMG submission 202136) | Phyllosphere microbial communities from UC Gill Tract Community Farm, Albany, California, United States - DLSLSB.R2 | ecosystem: Host-associated > Plants > Phyllosphere > Unclassified | place... | reverse complement strand
TTCTTTTAATTTTCAAAAAAAAACCTTGGCAAGCTTGTTTGATTCAACAAGTCAAAAACTAAATATAAAATTAACAGTAAAAAATATGGGTTGTTTGACAAATAGCACTTACTATAATAATAAGTTACTTTACATAAAAGACTAAATATTTAAGTTACAGTTAAAACAATTTATGCTGGTCTTTTGATAGCAATAGCTTTTATGATGTGTTTAAACTTCAATTAGCTGACAAATGCTTCAAAATGTGAACTTCTCTGAAGCACTAGTCCAAAACTGCAAACATTTCATCGATCTTGTCCTACCTAGACCTACCTTGCATTTTGAAATTAAACATACACTCTTCTGCAAAATTACAAGTTTCTGATTGAGAAAATTGGCGAGTCTCTAGACTTGGATAAAATCACAAACTTGAAGCTTGATATTTGCATAACTGTAAGGCCAAAGAATGGCTTTCTTATATTTGCTAAAAGAGATTTGTTCAATCTTTCTCATCTGAATCCTGAATACAAGCTGTTTTTCTGCGATAGTATCTTAAATTTTAACAAGCATTTGATCACGCCAAAAAATAATGCTTTATCTTATCACAAGCGTATATTTTCGGAAAAATTGAACTTTTATTCTACCGTTGAGGATATAATCACTAAAGATTTGAATTTCCATTGGATGCCGGAGTTTTCAAGCACAGTCTTAAAATGCAATTTGTACAGTCAGATGCTAGGGGCATCATCTGCAACCTTCAAAAATTTAAAAAAGAAATTTATTAGTCTGCAGACGTCATTGAGAAGTCATTCACAGAAAAACTTTAGCTACAAATTAGAATCAAGAGTGAATCTTATGCAAGTGGACTTGACAGTGCTTGAGTTAGAGAAGCTGTGCATTCCAGAAAACTTTTTTCTTATAAGCTATGATCAGTTTGCAGAGGTTTTTGAGTCTTCATGCTCTTTGTTCAACGACTATATTATTATTCCTGAATGCGAGATATACACTTTCGATAAATTAGCAAAAACTATAATTTCTGAGATTGTTTTCAAGGCAAAATTTCTATCAGGATCTACAAACACCCATCTTCTTCCTAGTAAAGTCAATAAGATTATTGATGATAAATTTTGCTGTTTTGATAATCTCTGCTTGCCTGTGGTTTCAAAACTGATTGAGGAGATCTACGATTCTATTGATAAAAAAAAGCTGATTGTACGCCTGGCTAAAAGCTCTATGATGGATGAAATGCTTAAAAATGATCTTTTAGAGCTGTTAGATTTTGCTTTTAGCAATGATATTGTCTATAGCTTTATTAATTTGTATTTTAAAATATCTTCAAATTACAGAATCATGGCTCTTAAAGATATAATGAGTGTTAGATCAGGATTGGTTGATAGCTATCCTGAAACTATTTTTTTGGAAGAATGGATCAATGAAAACTTTGTCAAAGTGGGGAAGCAAAAAAGATCAAATGTACTGTTTTTGGCCTATCAGATTCTTCTTGAAAAATTCAGTAATGAGGCAGACGTCATTGAGAAGGATTGGAAACAGAATGAGTGACTTGAAAATAGGCTGGGTTGTCAAAAAAATGAAGAATCAGACAACACCAAAGCTTATTAGAATTGAATATGATAGGTCGCGAAACGATCATAAGAAGAATTTGGAGATGGCTTTTTTCAAAATTTTCAAGCTTCAGGGCAAACCCTGCGATAGACATACAACAGATGAAGAGCTGATTTAAATCAATTTATTTAAAGTCTAAAGGAACACAAACCGGTCAATTTTAAATACTTTTTTCTATGGCTTTAAACTGGCAAGAAATCTAGACTGGGTAAAAAATCGAAGAACTTTATTTAAAACTTACTTAAATGAGCCCAGCCGTATCAGGAGAATCGTTGACACAGTCAAAGAGATCAGGTCTGAGTATTTTTCACTAGATAAGATCAAGGTATATCTTGAGTTCTTTAGCATCGTTTTCACAGAAGATGAATCGAGTCTGTATGAGTCTATTTTTACCACTGATCTTGAGGCTTATACAATCTGGAGCTCAGAGAATGACTTGACAACTTTCACTGACGAGCAAATACTTTCGTCTGTCCTAAGAGGCCGATGTTTGACTTTGGCCATAGAAGCAATAAGAACTGCAACTCCTTTTCAAACTGTAGATTCAAATCCTACAGAAAAGATAAAACTCTTCAAGCCATCCAAAGATGGGAATAATAATGGTGTGAAGAATATTCTTGTTTCAATGGACAATAAACTGGATCTTCTTACTCAAGGACTGCTGATCAACAATGATCATAAAAAAGAGGAAGCAAACTCTTATGATTGTCCTCTTGATGACTTTTTTGGCAATCCTCGAAATGATGACAAGGTTGAGGAAGACAAAATTTCTCAGTGCAGTGAAGGCATAATGAAAGAAGGTGACTTTTTATATGCAAAAATTTCTAAACTTATTTGGAAAACTAATTTTGACTGCTTGTCAGAAGGTTTTATCAAAAAAAATTGCTATACTTCTGGCAATAGGCCAACAGTTTCAAGATTGCAAAGCGTTTTAGACTTTCTTGTGGATTCTGGCAAACTTGAAAAAGTTGAGCTTCCAAAAAATGTCTTAGGCTACAAAATTAAATCTGTTTGAAGTAATTCTCTGTTTTTTCTAGTATCTCAAGTTAGATTTGCTTTTTAAAATAATAAGTAAATTTCTATTTTTCAAAAGTTTAAATTACCAAGGCTGTTTAAATAAAAAATAAGATTATAAAGAACTTTAAATAATTTTTATATCAGCTTAATTTTTTGTATCCAGGGTGGCAAGCACACTCTAGAACATGTTATTTTTTACTGTGGTAGAGGTCTTTTCTGATCAATAGTTTATGCATGTTTTTTTTGTAAATAAAATTTAATGCCTTTTTTTATCTTTTTACAAACCTTTCATAATCCTTCTTTTTGAGAAATAAAAAAACATCTAGGGTGGCAATGCAACTTCAAGTAAGTCTATTTTGCATGTTTGTAAAAAGGTCTTTTTTTTATGACTCTTTGATATTTTTTTTAGTAATAAAATAAAAAATCTTTAAACTTGCCATGTCATAACTCACTTAAAAGAACGTATTGAGATAAGACTTTAACAATGCAGGGTGGCAATGACATTCCCAAAGAAACTATATTAAATCGTCGTAAAAATTGCTAGTAAACTATGTCTTTATATTTAAAAAATTTATTTAGTTTTTTACCCTCTAAACTTTTTAACCAAAATAAAAAAATTTTGCCTGTTTATTTAATTAATAAATTTAGAAAATTGGAAAAAAGGGTGTCGTTTTTGATTTAAACAGCCCCCTTCCCTCTTTCACAATTTATTACCGATCTATAGCTCTTAGCCTACGATCCAATTAAAGTATTTATATATTTATTTTATCTTTTTTGGTGTTTTATCGTAATTTATTGCTCTTTTGTCTAATTGCTGTTCAAATATCTACTTTATAAGAAATTATTATTTTGTTTTTTACTGATATTAGGAAAATTATTTGGTTCAAAAAAATTCTGACTTGACATTGGATAAAATTTATTCAAGCTTTTGAGATTGTGAATGCAACATACAATATTGCACTTATCTCATATTGATTAAATCTGCTTCTAAAACAAGAAACAGTATACAACGAGAATTTTAAAAGCCATTTAGTTTTTCCTTTTTTTGTTAAAAAACTTTTACCTTAACAAGATGAATCTTGTTGCAAAAATACTGCTTAAAACATTTATTCTGTGCAATTTGCTCCTGTTAGCCATCAGCTCTAATGCTAGTTTGCCACAAGCAGAACTAGATGATTGGGCTTGCATAAGCAAGTTTGTGCAAACTGGGAATCTTTCTGAGCTTGTTGATAATGTGGAATATGACAATTATGATATTAGTCTACACAACCCACAAAACTTAACATTTACAACTAGCTACAACAATCAGTACACCAGTTTTGAGGGTCAGTTTTTAGGTTCTCAAAATCAAAGTAATGAGAACATATCTACAACACCAGAACACCTTCCAAGGATGCAAAGGTTAAGCTCAGAAATTATTACTGACAATATAGAATGCCAATCTCCTGGGAAACGTAGAAAAGTATCTGAGAATAGTCAGAGCAGTTTTCCAAAAGAAAATGCACTTACGCATGTAGGTGCAGTTGGTCATAAGTCTTTAAATTTATTCTCACAATCAGAAAAGTTTTTTAAGCTAGAAGAGTATAAAGTAGTTTTTAAATTTTACAGATCCTGTTTTATTGAAGAATTCTGTGACAAAGTTCAAGCACAGCCCTTGCAACATATTGGCATTTCTTGGCCTGAAGAATGGGATAAAGAAAAGTTTGAAAAATTAGAAGTCCATCTCAAAAGAGTGATTTTAGAGAATGCTGTAGTAAAAAAACCTGCTTGTCAAACAGTACAGAATAAATATCGAATTACTAAAAAGATACTAGATCCAAAAAGAACAAAAGGGCTTTATTATCTTCTGATTTACAGCTGCTATGAAACTGGGATGATTGGAATGCCAAGAAGCAAGGCTGCTGTTGAGAAGATTCTAGTTAATATTGTTACGCATACACGTTTAATGGCATCCATTAACAATGAAAATGTCAGGAAAATAATGCAATTAAAAAGGACTGTATCGGTGTCTAAAAACTTTCAAAAAATGTCAAAATCTGAGTTGAAAGGTTTTTCTCAAACTAATTTCAGATATGCGGATTTCACAAAAGTGTTGCAAGGAGGTGGGTTTTCTAAAAAAGCCATGTTTTTGATCAATGCTAATGAGATAAAGAAGGAGATAAATGACAATATACAACAGATAATTGACCAAGAGTTTAGTGACAATCCTGGATATAAAAGACTGTGCAAAGACTACAACAGCAAGGTTGTGGAATTCAACAAAAACATACTTTTTGAGAGATTTCCTTTTAGAATCGGTAGGCATGTTGAAAATAGCTACTTATATCAGGATATAGACTATGATAGCATTATCTATGCCAATGGCTATCCTAAGAACATTCTGTCATACTTGATGGATGCAAACACTAGGAATCAAATAGTAAGCTTTGCTGACATTAGGCTCAAGTCTGTTTTTATTCTGATTTTCATTTCTAAAGTCTGCCTGTGCAATGTGACAGATTTGTGCACTCTGCCTGAGTATCTAATTTTGTTAGAGTCTCTACAGAAGGCATATTTAGAATACAAAGAAACAAACATTGTGTCTGACAATTTTCAATCTCTAGTTTCTTACTTTTTTTCTTTAGATTATCTTGATGACAGCTGTGGAAGTTCTGTAAATTATAGAGAAAGAGCAAGAAGCATTATCTCAACAGTATTTCCAGAATACAATGTCATTTTCCCTGATTTTAATTCCGAAATTAACAAGCTTTTCGAATATCTATTTTAAATGAAGTTATCTTCTTTTTGCAAATAAAATACAATGATGATGCAAATTTTATCGCTTCACGATTCTTTTGTCAAAAAAGTTTATCTTCAAATTCTTAGATCTTGAAAAAAATACAGTCCATGTCAAAAGTTTGACATTTTTGTGCTAATGAATTCTAGATTATGTTCTAAGAATTAAGTAAAAATAAATTTGATAAAATGGGATGTCGTTAACTTTTGATGCGGACTATAATTCAGAGATTCGATAGATGGCAAATATCTGTAATTTTTGAGGGAGCAGCATGATTTGATTGTGCAAAAATTTAAGATGACAATTTTGTGGAAAATATGTAAACTTATTTAGGATGTAATGTAAAGCAAAAGTTTTAAAAGAGGTTAAAATGACTAACGTCAAGAAGATGTTTTTAGGCTAGTTAATCTAACTGTTTTGTTTCTAGTAGACAAGAAATTGGTTCGTCTCTATTTCGGTCATGCAAAAGCTTCTTCGAGAGACGTCTGCTAGACTTCTAAATTTCAGAATTAAAAACAAAAATCTTAATTCTGATTTAATCGAAAAATGATAACTGCACTTACAAAAAATAGCAAAAAGAGGCTTGGCACAAATGTCATTTATTTGATCTAAGCCTGATCCCGTTCAGAAATGTGAAGAGTTTCTATTCTCCACTTAATGGCCTTGTCCTTCGAATCACTGCTGGGGATCCTCAAATTTGTATTTTTTGGTGTCTTTATAGCCATTTTCCCCTGTACTTCAACTTTATCAAATTCGATCTTATCAAATACAACGGCTGATTCAGTCTTCTGAGTGTCAGAAATGTTTTTGTATTGTGTTAAGAGATCGGCAGGATCAAGATCAGCAGAAAATGCTTCTATTCTTTCCAGTCGCTCACATTTACAGACTCTATCCAGATATTTGGCATTAATTATCTGTCTTTGCCCATTCTCGATATTATCTAATTGCAGCATCAGATTCTTAAATTCCCGCTCAATCTCCTTTCTAGTGCTGCCAATATTTTCCTTGAAAGCAGCAATCTTATCCTTAAAGCGATCCAGCTCCTTGTTGCAGACGCCCCTTGCGGCCGTAAAACTTTTGTGCTCGCTAGTTATCTTGCCCTTGAAGAGCTGGCAGGCATCGAGGAAGGAGATGATGCTATGGTCAAAGAATTCTCTGGCAGAATGCTTTCCTGTCATCTTACACTCAGTACAGATCGGTTCCATGCATGTTTCGCAGAAATACTCAATGACTCTGCCTGAATGGTAAGAGCAGCAAATAAATTTTTTCTGCCCGACATCAGAGAAATAAATCCTGCGGTGCCGCTTGAGGAAGTCGTCGCAATGAACTTGCATGTCGCACTGCTTGCAAAAGTTTGCCCTCTCTGATGGACAGAACATGAACGAGGGATTCTTTTTGCATTTATGGCAGACATCAGAATTTCTGGAGATAGCCTCGAATTCCGCATCATACTCAAAGACAACCTCAAAGAGCGGGATGATCTTCTTCTGGTCTTTGATTGCATAGCTAAATTTGGAAATAGAGATGTCCTTGTCAGAAAGGAACCCAAGAGTGTCGTTTTCCTCGACAATGAAAGAATCAAACCCCTTAGGTGGATCCAAGGTCTTTGAGTATTCTTTGCTGACAAAGAGAGAATTGCCAACAGCAATTTCACAGAAAATAACGGTGTGGATCTTCGAGTGGGGAGTCAAAGGAACACCAAACATTGGGAAGAATGTTGTCTCGCCTATTCCAGCACAAAATGCCTGTAATTTCCTAGAATCACAGTTGACAGCATTAAACTCCAGGACCCTTTTTGAATCGGAGATGTCTTTTATCTCCAACGCTTTCAATGTTATGCTGTTCAATAGGAATCTCAGCTTAAATTCAATTTCTTTCATGGGTGTTAATTTAAAAACAAATAAAAAATACAGAATAATTAAATTTAGACAAAAATGCGGTAAAACTTGAAGATAGAACTAATTAAAGCCAGTGTTACTTATATTAACAACTTACTAAGCACTTAATTAATATTCTGATTACAGTGTAGTCAAAATTGTAGATTAAGAATATCAAATTCTGAGCCGTTTTATTTCAATTACAACTAAAAGATGTTTGATTTATCACAATTAGTTATAAAATTAATAACAGACTGTTTTTCAAAATAGAAACAAGCATAAAAATACTACTTTATAAAAACTTTGATTATCGTATTTTTTACCAGCAACTGTAAAATTAACATTTTCTCATTGTTTATGCATTTCCATATCAGAATTTATGCTGGCAGGAATAATGTCAACAGAAGTAAGAGTGAAGGTTGCAAACTGTAGCAATGCTAACGAAAGCTAATAGTGTCATGATAAGCTCTATTACTCAATAATATAAGGTGCTGTAGAGATCTCCAAAGGATCTGTGTTTATGATTTTTCCATCTAAGATAAAGTTATCTATCATGTAGCTTACGTCCTTGAAGTTGTATATGAAGCTTTTCTCATTCAAATGGCCTAGAAGCCTGTCCATCAAGCTCATCATAAAAACTAGAATGTTCAAAATGTACATTTCATTCTCATCCTCAACAATGAAACAGAGGTAGATGGTGTCGAATCTCTTGTAAACAATTGTGTCCTGTGCATCAATGAAGTTACAGTCCTGGTTGGACAGAACCTCATCCTGAACTTCCTTGTCACTCAAGGTGCTCTTGTAGGACTTTTTGAAAATAGTCTCTCTTTCCAGATTAAAGCACAATATTTTCTTGATCATAGGCGATCTTCTTCCAAAATATTTATAGACTGATGAAACTAAAATAAAAATAAACTTCCAAGACCTAAACAAATAGGATAGACCAGTAAAATATTTGATCAATAATAGACAATGATAAAATAAAACAGTAAGTATTTGATCAATAATAAACAATGATAAAACAGACCAGTAAAATAACGAAACAGAAATTATTAAAACAATTGACCAATAAAAAAATGCCAGCCAGAAACTTTACAGTTGACAATTTAATAGCATGAAAACAAACAAGAAAAGATTGCCATGAAAGCAGCAATGTAAAAGTAAATTAATTTACTTGTTCTTCTTAGAGCCAGTTCTTCTACCAGTTGACCTGGCACCGATAAGACCGACCTGCTGAGCAAACGGTGCAGACTTTGCGATGGTGCTAGGGGCACCAATGTGCTGATGGTTACCACCACCGTGCGCATGGTCTACTGGGTTCATTGCAACACCCCTGACACGTGGAAAGAGCTGTCCCCTGGACTTGCGAAGATAGTGGGCCACTCCGGCCTTTAGGATAGGCTTTTCCGTTACTCCTGCGCCTGCAACAAGCCCGATAATGGCTCTAGCGCTGGAAGGCAGGATCTTTTTTATGCCTGAAGGAAGCTTGATGACTGTCTGCTGCGACTCTTTTCTATGGTTTACTACGGCACAGAATGCTCCAGCAATGATTGCAATCTTTCCTCCGTCATTTTCTACATATTCTACAGAGTGGACAGAAGATCCTTCAGGAATGTTTCTTAGGTTGGTTATGTTCCCAATCTTCACATTGGAATGGTCACCAATCAGAATTTTGGCGCCAACAGAGATTCCTTCTGTTGCAGCCACCATGTGCCTGGTTCCGTCTACGTCCAAAAATGCAATTGGCGCACACTTCCCAGACTCATGCTTAATATCCACTACAGTAGCCTCTGTGGGGATCCCTACCGCAGGATACGAAAGCTTGGTGTATTCCTTCCCAATTCTGTTCTTCTTTTTAATCTGTCTGATTTTTCTAATGACTTTGGACATTTGAGGCTAAAAATTTACAAAAATAATTTACAAAAATTTTAAGGAATGAAACAGTTGAGAGAAGCATTATTAGCATTTGTTGTAAATTAATCTATTTGATACAAACTGTTTGTTTGCAAAATTAGTTTATTCAAAAGACTGTTGTTCTATAAAGCTAGAAGACTATAATGAAACAAGTAACTTTGCAATAAAATATAAACAATGGAAGTATTGATATCAAAAAAAAATGCATTATAAACAAAGATTGTCAATCAGTGATTCTACTTCTAAGTTGTATGCTATTTCTTCATACAAAGTAGACTTTCTGATAGACTTACAAAAGAATGCTACCTTGCTGTCAATAGCAAATGGCTTTACTGTGAAAATGTGGGATCCTGTGCCATCGGCAGTCGTCTCACTGCTTTTGTACAGCTCAAGAAAACCGTGAAAATCACATATTTTTATATATCGTGGCTTGGCCTCTAAGATTATCCCGCACAGCTCAAAATTTAGAATGTGTCTTCCAGACAAGACAAATACTGTCTCTTCTTTTACTGTATCCTGTCTAATCTCTTTAGCTTTGACAGTGTTTATCTTCTTCTTAAACCCAATGAAAACCATAAGGGACACAAAGACTTTATGCTTTAGCATGATCGGAATAAATGTCTGAGCTTTGTCATAATAAATTATCTAAGTCAGGCAATGCAGCTTTTTTCTCTTTCCTTGTCTTTAATTAGTTTATCATCCTTAAATTTTTTATTTTTTTCTATCCCATGAAGCTGAGTTTCCTATTGGTACTGTTTGTTCAAGCATCCGTCCTGAGCAATGCGATGCAACAGGCATCTCAAATTAAAAACAACCTTGTTGATCAGTCAAGGAACATCAAGGACGCGGCTAAGCAGAAGCTTTCGACAGGTGTGCAGGCCGCCAAGGATAAATATCACAAAGCTGTAGAGAAATTGAAGGCGTCGGCTGAGAAGCTGAAAAACATGATCTTGTCCAAGACGTCTAAGAAGACTCTCAAAGAAGCCGAGTCAGAACTTGTGGATTCTAAGGAAATTATGGAGTTTTTCAAGGAGCTTCAGAAGAGGCTTCAGGAGCTGCCTAAAGACGTTAAAGAAATACAGAATGAAGAAAAAGACGACCAGGCTAAGGAAGAGAAACCAAAGGATCTGCTTTAAGTAAATTTATTATTTTTATGTTTGGTTATGCCTTTAATGTGGCACTGGCGTTTACAAATGCCTTTTGTGGCAATTTCTCTTTTTTGTTTGTGCTTTATTAAAATTTAATTAGATCACGCATTAATTTGAATAAAATATTTTTAATATCAGCAGGAGCATTGTGCAGTTGCATAAGCCTCTGTGAACCCAGTTTATTCATGTGAACCTAGGTTTCTGGGCTTATTTTTGTGTATTTTATTCTTACCTTACAGGTACCTCAGATTTTCTCAGTTTTTGCGAAATCCTTTGTTTACACAGAACATTGCTATTGCAGAATGGTAAAGATGCCTCTCTAAATGGCACATTCACGCATGTTTTAGTTTTTAGAATCAATACAATATGCTCTGAGAATACGTTTTTATCCACTCAATTGAGGACCCGAGAAGTTTGTCTATTCTATTTGATTTTTATGCTAACAGTAATAGCCAAATTCTTGCTGATTTATGCAGCATTCTTCGCCTGCCCTTCAAATGAAGTATTTGGTTGTCTTATTTAGTCTCGCTTTGGCATTTCAACAGGAGGAGAATGCAAGCGCGAATGTACCATTTATGGATATCGAATTTACACCAGGAAAACATGCCATAACTTACAGAATCCATTTCGAACTTTTCAAAAAGGATGCTCCAGTTACCTGTTTAAATTTTGAAACGATTCTGGCTGGGAAAACAAAGAAGAAAAACAGAAGAATGGCCTACAAAGATACTATATTCCACAGAATAATCAAGAACTTTATGATGCAGGGTGGTGATTTCGAGCATGGGGATGGGACTGGTGGATATTACAGTCTTGATCCAAAAATAGACAAGTTTAAAGATGAAAAATTTGTCCACAAGCACCATGCACCAGGGATGCTGAGCATGGCAAATGCAGGCCCAAACACCAACGGAAGCCAGTTTTTCATAACTTTTGTGCCAACACCACACTTGGACGGCAAGCATGTTGTTTTTGGAAGAGTGGTCAAAGAGGATCTAAAAAAGATTCTTGAAATTGCCAAGGTTGCAACCAACGAGTATGACAAGCCTAGGAAGGATGTCAAGATTGTTAATTGCGGATTTACTTCAAGGCAGTTGAATATCCTCTGATTAAATTTGTAAGAAACATTACTTTTTTGTTGGAAACTGCTCTTTGAAAATTTTTCTGTAAAAAATCTTCACTAGATTTTGTGCACATAATTTTATTTATTTACAATAGAATATTTTAGCAACAAAGCTTTTTGTAAAAAGATCTAAATTAGATTTCTAAATTGACTTTTGACTCTAATACTTTGTAGACTCTACAAATATTTATTTAAAGACAGTATTGAAGATTTCCTGATGTTGATAATCAATACAATTATTTCTCGCAGCTACGAATATTTAGCTGTCAATGCTTATTTGTGAAATGTTTGAATTTCCTAAGATTGAATTTATTTATGCTTAATAACTATTTATTTTGTGGCAGTTAGCTATCCCATTTTAAAAATGAGTTCTAAAAAATCAGAAACTTACAAAAAATTTCCAAAAGTACACGCAAAAAAGACAAAGTATGCTGAGCTATCGCCTTCTTGCGGTGTTTTTGGATCAAATAAGAAGGCACAGGGCTTCGTTGAAGCACTCAATGGTGATGTTTTAGTTAAATTGGCAGTTTGTATCGAGAAGAATGAAAGCATAAACTTAGAGCAGACCATAAACTTGTACAACACAGAAATGGAAAAGCTTAGTCCAAGTAAGAAAATAAAGGCAGTGTTGGATGCCAAGGCACCTAGCTCACTATGCTATCCACACTATTTTAAGAACAAATTTCCAGGAGACAGGTATTTCACTGATAGCTATTTAGCTCTTGCTTCTGTGTTTAATCTGAACCCATTGGCATCCCAAAGCGATTCTCTTTCAGATCTCCTGAACCAAGAATTTGAGTTTGACGACGTAGAGAACAATGCATGTGAAAAGGAGTTCTCATACATAAACATAAAGGATGTTCTAAAATCCAAAGGCAACGCCATAAATGCGCCAAAGCGGGAGGATATTGGCATTTTCAACAGGAAGCTGTTTGAAAGTCACTCAAAGGAGCTGGCCATTCTGAATCAAGAAAGACTGTTTGTAAATCCTGGCTTTCTGGGCCTGTCTTTTCAGAAAGATGAGATTTTAAGCTCAGATCCTGTGTCTCTTTCTGTTTTTGACGGGCAAACGAGGATCAGCAAAGGAGACTATATTCTGGTACTACACAGAAGCAAAAACAACAGTCTTTTCTGCACTATAAGGAACCAAGATGACACATTTGTTTACAAAGCCAAGAAGTCTGCCTTCTGTTCTGGGACGTCCTTCAGTAATAAAAGGGTTCTGAATCTTTTGTGCTTGGAGACTCTCTCTTTGGCTGCTGTTGAGTTTGTTTGTGAAGAAGCTGCCAGTTTTGCTTTCAAACTGTTTTTTCAAAAGGTGTGACCAAAAGAAAAGATTGCAGCATCTTCTTTATTGTGTTTAAGATCATGAATAAACTAGCGTAAATTTACAGTATTATTACTTTTATGCATGCATATAATTTTATAATTCTATAACTTTTCTGGATGATGTTATAAATACATGAACAACTGATAAGAAAGCTGGTCCCTTCTCGTGCCTTGGCTGCCAGTGTTGGCAAAGAAGCTGGCACTTGTTTTCTCAGATCAGGGTCATAAATGGACACACCCATTATTTGTCCAATTGTAAATTTTTCAAATTTTTGATTGGTCTCTGAAAAGGGGCATCTTCATAAAAAAAAAGTACGATTGTGCTGGCATGGTTGTTGAATCTAAAAAAGGGTCAAGAAACTATGATGATTTAGAAGCTATAAAAGACTTCGTACGGATATCATCCATTATTGAGGATGCCCCCTCTAGGCATAGCCAAAGTGAGATTAATGCCAAAAATCCACAAGACTTTGACAAATATGCGGCATCTTCCACCGTCGATGAAAACTCCTGCTTAATCAGATTTATAACAGTAGACTTAGTCACACCAGACCCAGAACCAGTGTCTCGTGAGGCTAATGCAGACCAGGATTTGGCCCAATCTTCCAAAAGCGCAGGCACGTGTGACAAAGCTGACTACAAGAAACCACTGGCAAAAAGCATGTTGTCCCAGACCAGAAGCCCTTTTAAGATTGTTTACAGCACATCAGAGAATTCCAAAAGCATTTCCAAAAGTTCGGTATCTGAAAATGTGCCCCTTATCAGGGATTCGGACAATCTTGGAGAGATGAGCTCGGCAAGCTACGATCCTAAGCACTTTGTTTATAAGAGGCCCAAAGCGATAAACATCCAGAAGAATGTCATTCAAATAGGAAACTCTGATATCCACAAGATCAAAAAGTTTGTGTCGCAAAACCCCCCAAAAAAGCTGACGACAAATCTAAAAACTTTTGGAATATCTTTCAAAGAAAACGACAAGGAAACAGGCCGATTGCGGGGCAGGACCAAAGATGAGATTAAGGTGAACAGTTCTGTTGCAGAAGCCATAGAAATGATCAAGGGCGACAAGTCTGTGAGTGCAGGAAAAGATACGTATGTGGTAAACAAGTTTTTTCTCGGGCCTACCCTCTCGACACTCAACATAAACGACAAAATGGATTTGAATGACTGTAAAAAACGAAATATCTACGACTTCGTGCTTCGGACTGGCTCGTGGCGAAAGTATACATCAAGCGTGATCAAGGTCTCGGACAGCAGGCTTTTGTGCTACAAGCCAAATAGCGTAAAAATCACCAACAACGACATCAAGGATGAGTATTTTCCATCCGAAAACGACAATTACTCTTACTACCCACTTGACTTCGAAGTAGATCTTAGCAATAGCTCGTTGTATGTCTCCAAGAAGATGCCAATATGGAAATCTGTATGCTGCTGTTGCTACAGCGCTTCAAGCTGCTTAGAAAACATATCAACCATGGAAGTGATCAAGGTTTCTAGTTGCAACTACAACTACGTGCTTGAAGTAGCAAAGAATGACCGTTCGTACTACATCAATATCCCCAATCTTGATTTTATAATTTCGTCAAAAGGAATATTTCACAGCTTCCGATGTACAAGTCCTGAGACTTTCATGAAGTGGCTCACAATAATACAGTTGAGAAGACTTACTGAAGACAGAGTTTAGCATTTATTTTCATTTCATAAAAAATTTACTGAAACTTTTTTATTTTTGTTAAATATTTTAGAAAAAATTTTCAAAATTTTGTCATATTTACAATTTATACTACACTAAAAGGCTTTATTGATCCTGCAAACATGTCTCAATAGCTTTTACTATTGTAGCATAATTAATATTAAGTAGCGTGGATATTTTTTGCTGTAGAAGTGGGCTTAAATAGAAAAACTCCAGGAGAATCCGTTCTGAAATGACGCTTTTGCATTCTTTGTTAGAGTAGTCCTCAGGCTCCAAGTAGTTTTTGGGGTTGATTCCGCAGCTATTGTCGATAATGTTTGAAATGCATGAGTGCAAGGCCTGAATCCTCTTGACTTCAATAGTTTTTACTGCTATGATAATGTTGCTAGAAATAAAAATAGACAGATTTGGATCAAATTGGTGGCATTTTGAAAGCCACAGGGGATAGCGCAGCTTTGTGTTGATTGCAGCCCTTTTTATCAGTTTGCTTCCCCCGTTTGAAGCCGGATGGTAAGGTGAAAAGGTGTAAATATAAATACACCCAGATTTGTCATAGGCAAGTAAACTGAGATGATCAGTAAGGCTGATTCCAGAGCTGTAGGTAAGACCTTGGATAGACCTAATGTTTTTGAGGTGGAAAGACCTTCCGAGAAGATGCAATTTCAACGGGTCTCGGGGTCTCAAGAAAAAAAAGTATATTCCCTCGAAAATATCTGAAACAGCTATCATATTCTTACAAACGAACAAGGATGTAGAGAGAAGTGCTATCTCGTTCCTTCCAACGGCAGTGAGTCCTGTATTGATGTTAAGCTCGTATATCATTAGCCTGGTTCCTATGCATAAGGCTAGCAGTCCCCGTACCTCCTCACAAAACAAACAGGAGTTCTTGAACGACTCAGAGCTGATCAGCTTCAGCTTCTTGTACAGATGGGGATACAGAGGATCAGGGACTATGTCCACAAGAGAATACACCAGAACTCTCCCCTTTACAAACTTGTCTTCGCCTTCTGGAAAAGAGGTGCAAACAACAAGAAAATTTTTCAAAATTAATTTCAGGTCACAGATAATCTCATTTTCCTCCATTTGGAAAGATGACATTAGTTTGTAGTCAATGCTGTACAAATTTACAAAATACCTCAAGGTTCGTCCCAAGATCTCTCTGTATGGGTTCACATATTCTGCCTCCTCTTTGTTGATCGGCTCTGAGTGTGGCTTCCCGTCAGGCCCATCGCTAATGTGCATCATTGGAATAAATGGAATGAACTTGAACGGACAATGCTTCGCATACGAAACAATTATAAAATCATCCCTTGCGATTATAAATTTAGGAATAGGCTCATAGCGGTAGTCCTCAAAAAGAGATTTCTCATTCGAAAACTCGCTGTTTTTCAGGGGCTTGCAATCATCCAAGACAAAGGCTGTTTCATTTTTAATTAGAAAGTTGCTACTCAAAAGATAGCTTTCAGTAAGTTGTTTTGACTGCAGTTTTATCAGACAGCCCTTGTGAGTAGCATAGATCCAGCCGTTTCTGTCTATTGGATGATTGAATCTGATGTTACACTTGTAAACGAATATTCCATTGTTTAAAAAAATACAGTACGGAATCTTAGATCTGCAATAAATAAATTTTGATAAATTGAACAGAGACTTTGATGTTCCTGAGAAAATCACAAGTTTCGGTATAAAAATCTTCAAGAGAGAACTGCCAGCTAATTTGTAAAGATACAATTGTGTTTCTGTTCTGAAAAACAGGTACAAGAAATTTTCTTTCCTTATTAAGATTTCAACAATCTTGTTGTCTAAATCTGCCTCCTTGGATGAGGTAGTACCTTTAAACTCGGGCAGAATGTGCTGATCTAATGTAGAATAGCTCAAAGTATTGAGCTTAGAATTAATATTGGCTTCGTCATTCAGAATACAGTTTGCGAAGCTGTGAATAGAAGTGCTAGTAAATACTGTAGATAAACGCTCAAGCGAAAAGACAATCAGCTGGCTCAATGTAACAACAGCCAGAAAAGAATCAGATAAACTGAAGCTCTCAACATCGCTAAACGATGAAAGAACAGAACCCCCACGGTGGACTTCTAGAACCTTGTTTTTATAGGAGACAATCTGAAAACCTGAATGTTCCAACATTTCACAATCACTAAATTTTGCATTTTTTTTGTCAAACTCACCAGAAATGCCTATTCTTGAATCGCCTTCTTTAACTATGGAGTCACTGCCAAGCTTAAAATATTCTTTTTTATCTCCAAAATCAAGCACCAATATTTCAGCATTGAGCATTTTTGAGGAAAAAGGTTTCGAATCAATCTTCACTTTTTCATAAGCATCAAAGTCAATGGCATCCCTTACAGAGTAGAGACCTTTATTGGTCAACAAGCTCAGTACTGAGTCTTTGGTCGCAGAGAAATCGCATATTTGGCCTATGCAGGAGTTTCTGGCAAATTCAACAACTTCAGGTACCGAGTCATCGCCGGCATTGTAAGAATAGATGACTGTGTCGTCCTTTAAAGAGCCAACAACCATGTAGTGGTCGTTAAAATCTAAACAAGTGGGCTGAGAATGTCTTCCAATGTACGAAATATGAATTTTGGTAATTTTTCTAGCATCCACTTTCAAAGACAGTCTAAATAACTCACCGTTTCCGTTCAGTATAAACACGTTGTCCTTTTTCATAAAAATTTGCGGATTCTCGAGAAATGCATTTTGTGACTCGTAAGATCCGTCGTTTGATGCTTCAATAACGCTGCTAGAAAATGCTGGTGGCAGGTCTGCTGCTCCTAAGTTTTTGTTCAAGATTACAATGGCCATTTCTCTTTTAAATTTTATTTGTAGGCAGTTTCGGGTAGCAAAGACCATGAACTTGTCTAAAGCCTTGAAATAAGAACTGTCTCCAAGAATCTCATATTCATCGATCTTTGTTGGGACGCCGTCCAGGTTTATGAGGCTGCACTTGCAGACATCGTTAGTTTTCCAGGCTATAAACAATGTGGGAATGTAGCTGATCGCAAAGAAAACTGCTTTAATATTGTAAATCCCGAACTTAAAATAGTACAGGTCCTTAACCTCCTCATCAAAGGCGCTGAATGTCTGTGCCTTGATGCTGTTGTACACGACACATTGCAAGTTATAGCAGCTGAGGCCAGTTCCCTCCAATATCCGCAGACAGACTGGCGAGAAGCACAAATTACACTGTACGACTTTCCCAGAGTCGAACAGAATTACGATGGTTGTGGAGTTGATCTTTTGAATTGTAATTATTTTGTCTGTAAAATACTTTTCATCCAAAAAATTGAAGCTCAAATCGTAAATTTTTATGGTAGAATGGTGGTGGACAACAATATGCTCTGGCAGCAGCAGAATGGAGTCCACAGGATTTGAAATTGTCTTTTCGGTATAAAGATAATTCATTATTGAATGGGTCCGAGTCCTAGAAATTTTTTATTCCTAAATTAAGAAATAAAGAAATAATTCCCGCAGCATGCATTTCCTAGACAAGTAAATTGGCAAAGAATTCCAGGATAAAAATTTTTAGGTTTTTTGCATTTTCAATGATAATTTGATTTTTTATGCTTTTTATAACAGAATTAGTTGTTTCAAAAGCGATTTGTTGGGTTTTGCTTTAACAAGATGTTAGGAAATGCCCATTTTCAGTATTTACAAACATTAATTAAAAGCTTTATTCAAATTTGAGCCTTTGAGATAGGATGGAAATAACAATTTTAGCTCTTACTTCTGCTTTCGTTAATCTAGGCCTATATCTAGTTTATAAATTGCAAACTAAATTTCATCAACAAATTTTGTCAGTTTCACAAAGCCTGCAATTCCAAATGTAATTTATAATGCTACAATTCATCTTCTTTCAATCATCATTTTGGATCGGAAACCAATTTAGAAACAGTTTCAAATTCTTGTTTCGTTTCATAAATTAATATTTAAAGAGACAGAGATGATAGACATCATATGCTTTTTTCTATACTATTAATTATAAGACTCTGTAAGGCCAATAATTCCTACAGTAGCCTCAATTTTGCTGGAGATGTCCTGGATGGAAAATCAATAAGCCTAACTAGTAACCCAAACGATTCTGAAAATATGTTCTCCCAACTTACGACAGAACTGTTTGATGGAGGCCAGAGCAACTTCTTGATACATAGCAACGACTCTAAGTTGACTGACGAAGGAGCTTCCAGCAAGACTAAAAAAGATGAAAACTCCAAAAAAGGCAAGAAACCTAACAAACTCAAAGAAGAAAACGGAGATGATGGAGAATCTTCAGAAAAAACAACAACCAATGCAGTTAAATTAAGTGCCGAAAATGAAGCTAACAATGAGGATGACGAAGATGACAACTAATTTATATATTAAAATATTTTTAACAGCCTGTTTTTGATTTTCTGCATTAAATTCTTTATGAGTTCAAAGCTTTCTAAGAAATATTGCATAAATTAGAGATTTATAAAACTGCCTGAGTGAAGACACAAGCTTATCTTCTTTGAGAGCTTATAAGCCAACAATCTGCTTTGTTTGTATTTTATGATAGATAAATACCCTTTTGATCTATCAAATATCAGGGCATAAATAAACATCACAGTTTATGCCATGAAAGACGATCAACTGCACAAATATCTTTATTATAGCAAATAAAGCAACTAACTTAGATTTTATAACAAGAACAGAAGGACGTCCCAATTCTTAGGCTATTTACTAAGCAAGGTATTCGAGACTGTTTTGTTACATTGTACAGTTCAAACAAACATTTCTGTTTTATGCAAACTCTGAACTGAGAACCCGTTTTTGCACTAGTGAGCAGATCTTAGGCCAAAGCAACTGACAAAGATTCATATTTTCAGCCCTCAAATGCCAAACCATATTGACTTAATCTTATATCCCTTCCCAGCGAAAAACAAAGAAGACTTGGTTCTGTTCAGGCTAGACGACGGGTACGAAATGAGGTTTACACATGATGTTTTTTCCAAGCGAGTAGCCTCTAGCAGAAGTGTTCATCTAAGAAACTATATTGAGATTGAAATTGGCGAATCGGAAGCTCGGATCTTGAACGAATACAAGGAACTGCATGAATTTAATGCACCTTGTGATTTTTACATACCACAAGAAGATTCAGCCAGGACTTTTTACAAAGACCTGCATTCGACGCTTGTGCACAACGACTTAGAAGCAGTTGTCAGCATGGCGTCGAGTGTTGAAGCCATGGCAAAAAGAGAAGGGTTTCCAGTATTTAATGCAGCTTTGGCCACCACAACGTCACACTTTGAAAACTATTCTAGAGCCTCTGCAAAGAATGACAGTCCACAGATTGTACCTGCTGTACAAATTAGAATAGAAGATGATATTCCTGCCTCTTGTGACAAGACTGTTTATGAGATTGCAAAGTTAGATGCCAAGGAGGATATTTTTGAGGTCCAGAATATGTTTTACAAGTATGCCTTTGGCAAAAGCCCTATTCTGAGATTTAAGACTGTTGTGGAGCTGTATGAGGAGTATCCATTTAAAAATGGGATAGTTTTGGCATCGCTGAAGAAGTACATAGCTCTGCACGCCTATTTTTTTGTATCAGGCCCCTGGCGGAAGTGCTGGGTAAGGTTTGGGTACGATCCTAAGCTGGATTGTGAAAATTACAAGCACCAGGTTATAGAAATGCGCAGCAAGCGAGCCAATTTCCAGATATTCCAGAAACCTGAAATTGAGCATGAGGTGAGTAAAAATAGAGAATGGTACGTGCTGAAGGAGTTTGACAAGATGGATGGTTTTATTTCCAAGCCACTGAAAAATTTCATTATCTACAGCATTGATGAGCAAGGTGCCATTGACATAGATAACAAAATAGAGGACATCCATGACTCTGATGTTGAGCTATTTGACTGAATAGAAGAGATGTTCTTGGCTTGTGCTGTAGCAAAAGCACAGATTTTGTATTCATTTACAGTGTAACTGATTCAATCAAAGAACACAATTGCTATGAATTAAAATAGACTAGAAGGTCCTCTGATGTTTAGTTTTACTTAATTAATAAAGCAACATTGCTGCATGCTCCTGCTTTTATTAAATCGTTATTTTATATATGGTCACTTTCTATAGAACTTAAATTGTATGCTACTTTATCTTGATTATTTTTTATAACATCATTATTATTTTACAAAATAGTTTAAAATTAATTCATCTGATCTCTCTTAGCATAGGTTCAACCAACAAATACAGATTGTGCAAAAAGAAGCATAAAACAAAAAACACATTATTTATGCGCGTCTAACTCTAATGTGTAAAACTAAAGACAATACCAATCACTTATGCAAAATAATCAAAAATGAATTTAATAATCCAGAGAATAGAATTCGCAAGTATTATCCACTTTAAAGGGCTCTGCCAGATACGCTTTCATGTATTTGACCTTAGAAATCTTCTCCAGGAGAAGGTCCCCTAGCCCTGCCTCGGCATCAGAAGGCTCTACATCCATCTTCTGCTCTTCTTGAATTTTGCTCTCGTACAAAGCTCCTGTGTCGAGAGAAATGCCCTGTGGCAGCTCGATTCTAGAGCTCAATTTAAAAAGATACCTCTCGTCAATCTTGAAAGCAGACACCCCATTGACAGAGTAGATTCCTGTGACAACTGCTTTGAAATCTGGCTGCTGCTGGAGAAGTATTACTTTCTTCCCAGTGTGTATTCCTTCTAAAACTACAACAATGTCTCCAGGTGTGAGATCCATTCTTGGGACTCTGGACTTGGCCTTATGCTTCATTACAAACTTCATTTCTGCCTCTGTGACATCGTCTGCATCATAACGGTCTTCCCTGAGAATCTTGTTTATGCTTGGGCTGTAAACTTTCAAGTTGTTAATTTTTGGATTTACCATTGGGGACAAAATTTTATAAAATTTTTCATAAGTTGCATGAAGGAGCAACTACAATAAAAACAGATGAAAGTTTGATTTATCAGTACTGCACTTATACAATTAAAAAGAAACAGGAGCTAAACAGAACATTAGCTTCAATCAGAAATATACAAGTTGAAGTTTAGTCAGGAAAGAGTTTAATTAATATGCTATTAATCCTTGCTTTATATGCTAAATGATGATCCTTAACTAAGTCTTTCAATGATTATTCTAGCAATTATCTGGCAGTCAATCTAATAATATCTGATAGTCAATCTAATAATATCTGATAGTCAGTCTAATAATATCTGATAGTCTTAAAATAGGCAATGTAGGATATTGATTATGACCTTTCTTCTGCAACCCCTTTAAGAGTCCTAGAAATGTTATATTTTTGCAAAAAAACACATCCTGTCTATTTTTTATTGTGTGGATTTTCAGAACAATCCAATGCCGACCTGACTGTTCATAAACGCCGTCTATAGATTTCTCTTCTCTTCTTCGGTTGATTCTTTTAGTATTTCTATATTTAACCCTTATGGACTATGAAACTGAATTGCTTACTTCTGAAAATAATAAAAAAGAGGGAATCAAATCCATCACACAATCTGTATTTGCAATAATCAAAGAAAACAAAGAATGCACATATCAGTACATCTGCAGCTGCATTTCTGCAAGCAACTGCGAGACAGCAAACAGAAGAATCTATGATGTTTTGAATGTTATGAGGGCGGTAAATGTCATTGGGAAAAGGAAGAAGATCTACTATCTGATAGACAACTCTGACGACATCAAGAAGAAGGTTGCAGAGAAGCAGAAGCTCAAAGAAATGAAGGAGTCATTCCAGTACATTACAACAAGGAATTCATTGTTGTTTAACGGGAATGAGGAGAAATTATATCCCCCTTTTATGATTATTTCGACAGACAAAAAATCAGAGATACACTGCGACACAAACGAGGAAAGAAGCTACTTTAATTTCAAATCTAGCAAGCCTTTGAAAATAATCGATGACCTTGGTGTTTTGAAGGAGATTCGAGAGCAGTCGAAGGAGGATTCCAAAAAGCACAGCAATAACCTGATATTTGATTCGTTTATGTTTTAGTATGATGTTTTATAGATAACAGATTATTTAAAGATTGTTGACAGATCAAACAGAGACTGAAGAATTTCAGCAATAAATTTTTACATGAAACCGTAAGTTACACATCAAGCGAGTTTTTGTGCAGGATTGAGAATGTATTTTAATTAAAATTTGTATTTTCATTACAGCTTTTGCCTGTAATAAGCAGGTATTGTTGTTTTTTGTAGCATGTAATTAGTCATGACAATTGGCAGTCAAACCTTTCATCATTTGACATTTTCAGTTTTATTTCTCATTTGAGAACATTTAATTTCATGGGTAATAATTTATTATTGATACTTAACATCATATGACATTCTTAATTTTGTATTACTCAATGATAGCAATAATTGCTGCTAATCTTTAATTTAACATGTAATTGTAATAATTGCAATGGTGTTGCTGAAAAATACAAGGCATGAACACTGTGATTATCTTTACTCTTTTAAATTGAATATCAAACACTTGCAACTATCAAATGCAAAAATAAAACTTTTTTAAAGATCTCTCAACAAATTTTTAGGCTATTAAATAAGTTTTAATTTTCTGCCTCAAAGCTTAAAACTACATTCTGTCCCTTTTTAACAACCGGAAGCTTCAGTGCATTGGTTGCTGAAAGTCTAGTGTTTTTGTTCAGAAGCAGCAATTCTTTCAGCAGCTGCAAAATTTTTGTGTCAAAAAGATGCCCGAATGCGGTTTGGACTGTCATCTCAAAAGGCTCTTTCTTTGCATATCTGCCAACCTCAAACAATGTGTTCCACGGGTAGTCAATGTCAGGTGCTCCCAAAGTGGACAAAATCAATTTGCACTGCTCAACATCACTCTCAGCCTCAAATACAGGCTTTTTATTCTTAATTTCTAGCAATATGCATCCGACAGCCCACGAATCTACCTTGTTGGTGTACGTACAATCTCCGAGCAATATTTCAGGCGCTCTGTAGCTCAGTAAACCTATCTCATTGGTCATTCTGCTTCCATGTGGTCGTGCCAGAGAAAAGTCAATAATCTTCAGCTTTCCTTGCTCACTAAAAACTATATGGCTTGGTCTTAAGTTCCTGTAAATCAGTCCCTGAGAATGGACGTGATCTAGTGCTGATAACAGCTGATACAAGATTGAACAAACGTGATCGTTGGAAAAGCTAAAACCATCAGAAATCAGGCTCTGCAAGCTTATTGGAAAATGCTTAAAAACAAGGCATATGAAATTCTGGTCTGTAAAAATATCCTCCAAGTCGATAATATTTGTAGCAATGCTTGCATTAGCAAGAGTCTTCAATGACCTGATCTCTCTGAGTGCTAAGGATGAAACACCGCTGGCCGCATCAATCTTGACTTTTTTAATGACAAAACACTCTTTGAAATCTATTTTATTGCATTTATATATTTTGCTGTTTTCTCCTTCTTTTATTTGTTCGACTTTCTCGTAGAATTCCATGGGCAGCCAGAGTGTTTCTCTATTGTAATAAAATCTGCTCTGTTTTTCATTTGCAGGACAAGGACAAAAAACAGACAAACTTTAGCATTGTGTTGCTCACTGAGACTAAAATAAGATTAAAAACAGTAAAATTTTAAAAAATTTTAATTATTAAACTCCGTGCTCATGAAGATCAGAGTTTCTTTCAGAATTGAGATTTCCAATCGTATTTGCCGCCAATTTTGACAGTGAAGATAATGCTGAGATTGTGTCTGCACCGTCTTTTGCAGCCAGATCGTTCTTTAATTTGGGATTCTCATCGAGTCTCGATATGTGGACTGACGAAAGCAGATCGTTGGAAGTGATTAATAATTCAGATTTTTTATCTTTTCCACCTTTTTTATCTTTATCATCACCTGGCTTAGTAGCTTTGGGCTCTTTTCCTGCCTCAGTGTCAGCTAGCTTTGATTTTTGCTTCTTATTAGCATCATCCTTTTGAGCCTCTTTCTTCTTATCGGCTACAAGATTAGACTCATTTTTGTTTTTCTTATCTTCTTCCCCCGTTTTCTTTACTCCAGGCTCTGCAGCAGCATTCTTCTTATCTGCTTTCTTTTTGTCTTCCTTTTCCTTATCAGCAGAAAGCTTTGACTTGTTTTTCTTATCTTTTTCCTCTGTTTCCTTTACTCCAGGCTCTGCAGCAGCATTCTTCTTATCTGCTTTCTTCTTCTTATCTTTTTCATTATCAGCCACAAGACTTGACTTTGTATTCTTATCCTTCTTACCTTCCTTTTCCTTATCAGCAGAAAGCTTTGACTTGTTTTTCTTATCTTTTTCCTTAACATCAGGCTCACCTTTTGTAGCAGACAGCTTCGAACTCTTTTTCTTATTATCATCCTTAGAAGTCTGCTCACCATTCTGGGTCTTCTCATTCAAAGCGGAGTCTTCAGAAGTCTTTGATATCGCACTTTCATCAGCTAACTTCACTTTCTTTGTATCTTTCTTTTTATCATCTGTCAGCAAAGATAAGATCGACCCCGATGGCTTTGATATAAGGTTTGACCTTAAAACTTCTTTCTTTGAGGCCTCGGCACCCACTAAACCAAATAGAAATACTAAGCATTGCAAGGAAATCATATTGTTTATCTATTTTTTTCTTTATAAATCCATTGTGAAACAAGGTTTTATCTTGTTTCAGAGTGTTTCTAATGTTGTTTGTTTCACAATGACTTGCTTTTGATTTATATGTTCTAATATTTACAATATTTGCACCTAAAAAACCTTGATCAGTCAAATTTTTAGACCGGCTCCATAAAAGTCGAACAAAGCTTAAGTAAAAGTGTTTATCAAAATAACTGGCAATACTTTCAATCAAATTAGTTCGCTGATCCTGTCTTAAAAAATTGGCAAAGTTAATCAGGTTTAAGATATGTTAATCACTTGTGTCTGCAATATGAGCTGTTTATAAAGTATACGGTATTGCAAAATGAGGCAATTAGATTATTAGCTCTAAGCCTTATCATAATAGCGCAAAAAATTTCAGCACAAGACTGACAAATAAAATTATTCAGCAGCCATTTTATCTATTGTTTTGATTTTCTTTTTCAAGCCTGTGCATGAACAGTCTGTACTGGGCAGGTGTTATCTCGAAAACACTGTGATTCAATTCAGAAAAGCCTTGTTCGTAAGGAACTGCATAGAGAGCACAGTTTATCATTTTTAACGAAACAAGCTTCTGTCGTAAGGCTAAAGCCAGGTTAAAAGCATTGACTACAGTCTTAGAGTATGAACTTTGATCGCAAATCAAATGAAAAAATTCAATTTTACCGCTGGACACAACTTTCTGCTGCAATTCGTAAATGGCCAAATTAGTGTCTTTGTTCTCTATTGACTCGTCCAGAATATCGGGCATAACTTGATTACCAGACGCAACAGAGAAGTAAGCCTTTTCTTTCATGGTTCTTTGCACCTTTGGCCTTGCCTCGAATGCCAGATGGTCCAGAAACGATATTGCCTGGCTGCTAGCTTTGGCTGCCTCAAAAAAGCTATCTAGTGCATCATGCTCTGCCATAAACAGTATTTTTTCGAATGTGAGGCCATTCCTGAATTCTTTGAGAAGCGTGTCCTGCATTATTTTTATGGTTTCCAGTACTATTCGTGTGTCTTTGTGAAGCTCTGAAAGATTTCTTGTGCTATCAAGCAGAATGTCCAGCTCCTTCAATATTCCGAATAGCAGATTCCAGTCTGAGGCAATTCTTGCCCTGTTTTGGCATATGAAATCATATATTTCGCTGTATGTGCTGGGAATGCCTGCATTGGATAAATCGTCGCTCATAAAACTTTGGGACTTGAAATGCATAAAGAAATAAGAATACAAGAAGTTTTTAACACACAAAATATCAGACTTCCTCATATTCTAGAATAGCAGACAGATGATCATTGATGATAAGCCTAATTGTTTTGTAAAGAGAATAACAATTCTAAAAGTTATTTATAGTATAATATAAGACCTTTTAATAAATATCTCTCAGTCTTGACTTCTTTTCAATTTATTAAAGTTCAAAATTTATGCATTTGAGAATCTCTGTGTCTCTTAAATTGATTCTACTGACAAATTACAGGAAACTGTAGTTCCCGCCAGAAGGGTCTGTAAAATCAAAAACAGATCTGTAGAGATTCCCTTCTTCTGTCGACAGTGGTGATATTTGAATCTCTGAAGAGTCTTGAAGAAAGACTCCAGTTCTTGTGAATACTCTCAGTTTAACATCAGTGCATCCGACCAGTCTAATTTGGGATGCTTTGAGTGAAACATCAGCATTTTTGACATCTTTCAATACAATGGAGTTTCTGGCTGTTATCAATTTAGTTTTAATGTTGCTACAGTTTTCAATCTTTGCTTCGCTACACGTTACAGCAGATATTTTGGCCATATTTGCATTTTGAACAATGAACTTCTCAGAATTGCCCGTAAATTGACTGGAAACCTCAAATGCTAGGTCTTCTTTTTCCTTAGTAGACTTTAAGCTTATGCTTACTTTAGAAAAGTAAAGTTCTTTTAGTTTAGAAATTCGCTGCTTTAGATTGGCTTGAATGCTTTTGGAAGGTTCCTGTTCTAGCTTAGCTTCCAAATCACAGATTAGACTCTTTGCTGTTTCTAAATCCCCATTCAAAATCAACTCTTCAATCGATTCCATTGGGGTTTTGAAATATTTCAGTTTAAAGATTAAAAATGAACACCAGAAAAGTCGTCTGTTTTACATGAGACTATATTTCATTGTTGTCTAAATTGATCAGCATCCACAATGATAAAGTACAATTTTAGTGAAATGCTTCAGAACAATATTTTTTGATATTAAAAACCAAAAAATTTACCCGAAGAATGAATTTTGTAGGATTGGTCAGCGGTGGCAAGGATAGCATTTATTCAATTTGCAAGCTAATTGACCAGGGACACCGTCTTGTTGCATTAGTTCATATGTCCTCAACGGAGGAGTATTCAGACTCGTACATGTACCAGACAGTTGGCTCTGAAGTTGCACTTTTGCTCGGACAATGTCTTGATGTTCCTTTTTTTGCATTTAAAACAGCATGCAAAACTGTTAACAAGGAGCTAGGATACGAAGAGTCTGCTGGCGATGAGGTTGAGGATCTTTTCGACGCGTTGCAAAGTGTAAAAGACAAAATAGACTATACTGGCGTTTCTTCTGGTGCTATCTTGTCGACCTACCAGAAAAACAGAGTTGAGAATGTCTGCAAAAGACTAAAGCTAGTTAGTCTTGCACCCTTGTGGAATCGCAGCCAGCGTGACTTGCTGTCAGAGATGATTTCGTATGGGATGACTGCCAGGATAGTCAAGGTTGCAAGCTCTGCACTGGAGAAAGCATGTTTAAATATGAGCTTAAAAGAGATAAAAGAATACATGGATCTGAAAAACTATAAGTATGAGATGAACTACTGTGGAGAAGGTGGCGAATATGAGACACTTGTCACTGATTGCAAGCATTTTGTAAAACAGATTGTTTTTGAGTCGTCTGAAGTTTTGAGTCATCCGGATGATAACGGAAAATCAGGAGGCGTGTACTATTTGAGGTTTATCAATTCATCTGCAATTCCAAAGCTAGAGGCTACCTTGTGAAACAACATAATGTTTTTGGAGTGTAGTTCCATATTCAAAAATTCCTAAGTGATTTGATGAGTCAAGTTTTTATTGATTAAATTTCATTAGGAAAGCTTTGCAATAATTTTATGACAAGATCAATATTTTATACTTTACATAGAATATATTTTATTACAGATGCAATGTCATCCCTTGTCAACTTCATCTTCTTTCAATTTTGTTCTATTATGATTCCTTATCTTCCTTCTTATGCTTCTTATCTGCTGTATATTGTATTCTGTTGTATCCTTGATTTTCTGGTAGCCTGATTCTGTGTATTCCAATAGCAAGGCCAGGCATAGTGCCTTTGGGTCAGCTGACACAAAGGTTTTAGTAAAAAACAAGAACTTTTCAAAACTGCAGGAAACTTTTATGTCAAATTTGCTCAAGAAGCTCACCGTTCTGTCAAAGATTCCTCTTAAATACTCGTTTGTAATTTGTTGAAATCCAAAGGCGTCTCTGTGTGCTTTGAGTACCTTGTATTTGGTCAATGTTGTGTATGAAAGCAGATCTGAGAGCGATATAGGAAACGAGTCTTCTTTGAGCAAATGGTACAGCACAACAATTACCTTGTCTTCTGCTTTTAGCCTTGTTTTAAATATCTTTTCCTTGAGTATCTTCTGAACTTGTGTTTTGTACGATTCCAACCTTAGTGGAAGCAGAATTTTGAGAACAGCCTTTTCCATGGATTTCTCTTGGTCTTTTATTGCATATCTCATGTGCTGGCCGAGTGTGTATGATGGTGTAGCCTTGGCCCACTCATTCTCAAACTTTTCGCTTTCAAGACATTGTCCACAATGGATGCACACACCATCCTTAGTTTCAAGATGCTCACAAGAATCACTGTCCATTGACGGCTAAGAATGTTTTGCAAAGAAATGTAAATATACGTCTTACAAATGTGAATGCATTTGCAAGGCGTAAGTTTTCCAAATGCTTGTTACTTCAAGCTAGCTCATGTAACATTTACAATCATCTTTAAAATGGCCCATCCAATAATTTTAAAATTTGACATTTTCTCAGCGTTGACTTTTTACTTTCTATGTTTTAATATGTTTTTACTTACAAATTGAATGTTTTAAATTTTATTTGTTTTTTCTTTCAATTGAAAAGCTCAAGTTCTTTCGGATGATGCCATTAAATGTATTGCTACCATTTATTTCGGATGGCTAGTGCCAAAAAATGTCCAATTTTCTCTTTGAATGTGCTTGTCAAACTGCTTAGTATTTTCGATTCAACTTGCATGCTGTTTATTTATTGGCCAAACTGTTTCATATGGCAATAAAAAGAAGATCTTATTTTAAAAACCCAATGAAAATTATTATCTTTGGGGCCAGTGGTGATTTGTCCAAGCGGAAGCTTTTCCCTGCTCTCAGCAGTGTTTATTCTAAATCAACAAAAGTGATTGGGTATGCTCGCTCAGGACTTACCCATACTTTTTCGAAGGAGCTGCGCAAGTTTTACGACTACAAGACAGATTTCCCAGAGCAAGTGGAGTACATCCAAGGAGACTACAGCGATTTGAAACTGCTGGAGAACATCATAACACCGGACACTGTTCTGTACTTTTCAGTCCCGCCGAAGATACACAACGTCTTGCTGATGAACCTGAGTGATTATAAATTTTACTCCATCGAAATCGAGAAGCCTTTTGGGGTTGACCTGGAGTCCTTCAATGAGATCACAAAGCATCTGCACAGAAACATTCATTTCATAGACCACTACTTGCTTAAGTCTCTGGTTGTGGCCATTCCGGTGCTCTACAGGAATGACAAAAAGCTGTTTGAGCTTCTGTCGAAGGACACAGTCAAGCAGATCAACTGCCATTTTCTCGAAAGCATACTTTCGGAAGCTAGAGAATATTTTGACAAGGCAGGCATTATCAAGGATGTGATGCAAAACCATTTGATTGAGATCCTGGCAGCCATTCTTTCAGACAAGACGACCGACGAGAGATCGTCAAAGGCTAGGGCAAAATTCATCAAGAAGATAGAAATCCCAAAGCAGGACTTCTACTTCGGCCAATACGACAGCTACCAGAAGGATCTGGGAAGAGAGTCGAATTGTGAGACATTTGCGGCATTCATGTGCAGATGCTCTGATCCCAAATGGACTGATGTTCCAATTATGATGATTGCAGGAAAGGGGCTGGATAGAAAGGCTACGGAGATCATCTTTGATTTGAAAGTCACTTCTTTGGGGATTTTCAAGAATAAAATTCCCAACTACAGCATTTTAAAGAACACGATCGTGTCTTCCAAGCTTGTTTTTTCAATAGCTCCGGTAAATGAAGTTTTTTTGGAAATTTTTGTGCAAGGCAAAAGCTCGAAAATCGTTCTCTACGATAGCAGCTACATCGATGCAATAAAGATGAAAAGGTTTGGAGACAATGAGGAATATCAGATTGTCTTTGACTCGTTGCTGAAGAAGGCATATTTTCCAAGTGTCTCACCTGAGGAAGCTCACGAGTTGTGGCGAATTTTCGACAGAATCAATGGTTCTAAAAAATATTTAAATTACTATCCTAGTGGTTCGCCCATTCCCAGTGAGGCTATTTTGTATCTTGATTCTATCAAGGATGACAATAATAAATAGTTCCTACATATGTCTTGTTTGGTGTTTTGAGATCGATTTTGTGCGAGCACTGTTTTTATTTATTAGAAGGAAATTTAAAATACCTTTAATATAGTCTTTAATATAGCCATTAATTCACCTGCTTAGCATTACAGAAAATGTGCAAACCTTTGTTTTATGAGAGATCCTTGTTGTAGATATTTTAACGATTAATGCATATTTTTATAACTTTCTGATCTGCGCTAGAGACATGATATGATTTGCTGGGCATCAAAAAATGTTTCCTGTTTATTTTTCTTTTCCAGAAAGTCTCGCCCATGCAGCATTTGAAAAACCAGCTCAATAAAGTAAAGTGTGTCTCTGAAAATGCTAGCAAATCCTGTGACCATGACATTCCAGCCAGCAGTGCTTTCCAGATTTTAAATTTAATTTATGAGGATTCGCAGGGATTTGAAGGGAAGAAGGTTGTGGTACTGAACTCCTCAACCGGGATTCTCCCGATTGGTGTCAAGCTCTTAAACCCTTTGATTGTTGTTGTTCTTCTAAAAGGCATGCCAAATGGTGTTTTAAACGATAATCTAAGCCAGTTTAATTCTAGCACAGATGTCGTTGTGAGTAGCAACTTCCCTTTTCACCAGGACTCCTTTGACTTGGGGATCATCGGCCCAGTACTGGACAAGGCCCAGGCAACAGACATCTCTGCAATATCCTTGGCACTGCCAGCCTGCAAAAAGCTTTATTGTGTTTATAAATCAGTACACCAAAAGGTGCTGCTAGAAAAACACAGGCAATCTGAGATTATCGGCAGCGTGCATATCAAAATGCCAGGGTACTCCAACTACGCCAAGCAGAATGTAGGATCAGAGGAGTTTGTTATTTTTAGAATAAAGTAGACGGCAATGCCTGGAGATGAACAAAAATTTTACAAAATTTTAAAGTATAATCTCAGTTCAGAAACAAATCAATAAACAGTTTGTTATGAAAAAAATACTACGTCCACCAATAAAATTTATAGACCTAGAAACTACGTTTTAAATGTTTATTTTAAAACCCCTTTTCATCTTGGAGATTATCAAAATTAAAATTGCCAATCTTTTCCCATCCATTTTGATCCATAAAATACAAGTTTACAGAGCCGCCTGAGTATGCATCTCTATGCCCTGCATGGAAAATGGCATCCTTCCCCAGGGCTAAGGCTTCCTCTCTGCTCATGTCAAATTTATACCTGGCGGAAAGAATGCCGTGGGCTATGTATGATCCGCTTCCGACACTAAAGATAGTATTTTCTGTAAGGGCTCCTTCATTCGTAACATTGTATATCTTTGGGCCATCCTCATCGTACCCGCATATCATTGTGCTCATGGACAGCCCATATCTCTTATATCTGTGCACACAATCACGAAGATACTTGCTTGCCTGCGCAGCTGAAATTCGTCTGTTATTTTCAAGTTCGTATTTTTTTGCATAAACCCCAGTGAGAGTCTCCCAATAAAGACAATCAGCCGCACATCCGGCCATGGTTCCAAGAAGAAACTTGTTTATTTCTATGACTTTATTGACTGTCTGAGAGGCAATGTAAGATCCGGATGTAGCCCTCGAGTCCACGGCAATAACCATCCCTTCTCTGAACACGAAAGCAAGCGTTGTTGTTCCGTGGCACGGCTGAATCTTATTCTTGATAAAAGAGGGATCTACTCTGATTGGGTTGATTATGGAATAGTCTTCTTCAAGTTTAAAATCCATTTTAGGGCTACTCTCAAACAAATAATTTATGCTAAACTTAGCATTAAACAGAACAATGGCTATTTGGCAAGAAGCATGCCCAGATTTATGCTGATGCTACTCAGGAGTGGAAATTTAAAAAAATGTAATAAAAAGAGAAGTTTAAAAAAGGATTTGTGATTCAAAATATTATGAAACAGATGAGTTTAATAAAAGATACTACTTGTTTAATGGACGTTCTTGTGAGCTAAAATCATAGAATGGCATAAAAATGCAACACTTGTGTGTTCTGTTGAATTTGTGCATCTTTAGAAGCATGGCTTATGCCTACACCCTAGGAAATATAATCTAACAAGCTATGAGATCTTCTCTAATTATTGCTCTTGTCTTTCTATTTTAATAGATGAGCTTTTGCATAAAAGCTGTCAGAAACACCAAGTTTGTCCAAGAGTTGCTGCTAGTTTATGCATAAACTATTTTTTAATTTTATCTTTAAAATTCTCAAGGGCACATGGAACTACAGGAGTTGGAGAAATTTGTATTCTACAAGGGGGTTCTTGGATGCTCCCTAAACGTTGTCCCGAAGGAGCTTCTTGAGCAGATTCCGCATGCAAACCATCTGGAGATTGTTGAGAAGGATGTTTGCCAGGCCTATCCAATCTCAATAAACGATTCTTCGTATAACAATGTAAAAACATACAAAATCGATGAGTTAAACAACTATGAGGACTATTGGATTCGGCCGAAAAGCGAATCATGGAAGAAGATTGTATACAATGGGCGAAACCTGTATTCCGGCAACATAAATTCGTTTGTTTCCCTAGCCATGCAACATCCGGAAGGAATTGTGAGGAGCACTCTGAAGGGGAAATTGCCCAACTTCGATAGCAAAAGCTATTCGAAATTCATGAAAATGCTCGAAGAAATGAATGTGATGCATAAAAAGCTGAATGAAGAAAATCAAGAAATAATTGTCTTTAATCGTGAAATAATTGAGAATCAACAACGATGTGAACCTGAGCCAAAGCGTATACCTAAGACTGGTGAGACAAACGGGAAGAGTCAAAAGGCTAAGCCAAGATATGCGCCCAAGATCGATGAGGTGGACGACCAAATGATTGAGAAGGCTAAAGAAGCCATCAATGACCATCCCAATGGAATGCCACTGAAAAGCCTGAAGATGTTTCTCAATGTTTCCGATGGTGTCGTAAATGGGGTTGCTGAGAAATTCAGGAGCATGGAAAACTACAACGTCGTCAAAAAACCTAACAGCTCCACTAAAATTATCTACACAGGTCTGATGAAGTTAGACTATGCCGACAAGGAAGCTGTAGAGTCTCTGGTTGACATGTGCAAGTCCCTGAAAATCATTCTGATCAGTGAGCAGCCGAGGGAGCTCAGGAATCTTAAGGCAGCCATGGGCATAAATGACGAGAAGCTCATTGAGATTCTGGATGACAGCGGATTCAAGATAATTGAAATAAGGTGCAAATACATTAATTCTGACTTTCTTCTCTTTTCTTCTGAGGTTGATGAGCATGACTCAAGTCTGCTGGAGCTGTTCGAGAAGGCCAAGAGCAAGATAGCCAGGTACTTTAGGCTGAAGGTGCAGAGAACCTTCCTGGCCAACAATAGCCTAGTTCCCCTGGACAACAACTACTCGCCAAGCTTGAATGAAAGGATTGCATATTTCTACAAATACATAGTCCAGCAGATGAAGAAGAACAAGATGTTCTTCTATTTTACAGCTGAGTCTCTGATGGACATGGACTTTTTTACCTTCATCAGGCTAGTCCCACTGCGCACGGAATTTCACTTCGTTGAGACTATGGCTGCAGTGACGAAAGAGAATGGTAAGAAAGGAATCTCTAGAAAGACACTGGAGACTATGAGTGTGAATGAATATGAGGATCTGAATTCTAGGCTTCTGGACATTGCTAAAAGCTACACTGTCCAAGATATCCTGTCTGCTCTTCCGGATGAGTGTGATGCCAAGAAGAATCTCCTGAACCGCATTCAGGTGCTTGAGTTTGACAAGATTCTTCTTTCCTTGGTGAAATACAACATTTTTGAAGGGTTTTCCGATGCAAAGTATATTTACTTTGAGGAGATTGAGGGCATTGAGAACTATATTGACAAGATACTTCAGACCATCAAAGAAGACCCTGCTGACAGCAACTTGCACATTTCCTATCCCCACCGAAGGGAGTTCTACGATCAAATTTCAGAGCTTTCGCCAGATGAGTTTTGTTCCAAAACCAGAGAACTGATCGATAGCTGCTCTGATGGCCCTAAAAAAGAATTTTTTATGAAAAAGCTGCAATTATTTGAATAAACACATTACCTAAATTCTATTGTTATTTCAGTTTATGCCTATGTTTATCACAAATTACAACTGTTTTTATTTTGTTTTAGAAGCATAAAATAAAATGACCACAGCCCGTCTAATGAAAAAAATAATCAGGGATGTAATATCAACTATGTTTAAGGTCTGTGCCATTATTCACGTCTACAGACTGAAGCATTGCTAAGCTTTACTCACAATCTGATGCTCAAAACAATTTTAGTCCCTAGATCCAGTTCTATTTAAATATAAGTAAAGCTACAAAATAAATAAGAGTTAGAAAAAATATCCATGAGCTTGAAAAACAAAATATTTTCATTTGGCATATTCGGAAGAAAAGCCTCGGAGCTTACAGAAGACGAGCTTGAGCAAATTAAAAATGAGCAGTGGGCAGAAATCATGTCTCCAGAACAAGTGGAGCATTTTAGACACAACTTCAGTCTGGCGCTTGTCCCAAAGCCTGCATTTACGGGTAGTATACCAAAAGAATACTCTGTTAGAATGAATCTGATAGCTTGGTTCCACTACATCTTCAGAAATGAATTCAAAATAAAAAGCAGTGGATATTTCTTCATTCTGGATTATCTTATAACTCATAAAGAATATGTTTCAGCAAGCTTCTTGCGCGAGAAGTTTTCCATTGACCCAAAGACGATGCACTATCTTTGCAAGCAGCTGCTCCAAAAAAAAGTAATTGAAGAAATGAAAGAGAGAAACGAAAACTATGTTAGATTTGTGGGGATCTGTGAGACTGAGGCTGATAAGGAAAACAAGAGAAGCGAATGCCATAAAATAAACCTAAAAAACATAAAGTTCTACAATAACGTTCCTTTATACGAGCAGATTGCTGCCCAAATACAAAAGTCTGCCAATGGTCTGGATAGTAAGGACATATTCAATACATTTGGAATAAAGCCAAAAACAGCTCTCAAGTTTTTGTGTGGCGTGTGCCAGAAGTTTCCTGACGATTTTAAGATTGTCAGCTCAATCGAAAATAAGCACACAGTTTACAAGTGCTTTTACATTGCCAACCTTGAAAAGAGGAACCTGAAGAAAATGAAGGCTATAACAGGTGAGGAGGACCCGCCAGAATGCGATACTCTGCTGACACCAAAAGACAGACAAGAGGTTCTCAAAGTCCTGGCAGAGAAGTCTGGGCATTTTCATCTGTCTAAGGACAAAATTGACGAGATTGCCAGAGTAACAGGATATCCTTACAAAATAGACAGGAAGAATCTGTTGTCCAATGCGAAAGAGGCAGGACTAAAAGTGATAAAAATAAACACGGATAAGCAGCCCATTCCAAAATACATCATTGCACAGCCACATTTCGATGAAAACACAATAAAGGACTATTGCGCAAAGCCCAAAACCAATCTCAGTGAATTTTATAAGAAAATGATACGTTATTTTGTTAATATGGACAAGCGTATCATCCAAGACAATGGCTATTCATTCAATACAAACATGCCTGCCGATTCTCTCTTCTCTGAACTTTCTAGACATGCGCCTGACGAGACCACTGGATTTGTTCATTTTAACTATGATATCGTAACGAAAATGAGTGTAAAGAAATTCTATGATATCATCAAAGTAAGAACACTCAATCTCAGGGCAAGATGCAGTTTTGAGCTTTACAAAGCGTATCTTGGATTTTGGCCCGAGGATGCGCAGAGATTTGACAATATGTATTTGGACGAGGACGAGCCCCGAAGAATTGACAACAGGGTATTTAAACTGCAGGAAAAAGTGGACACTTTGTGTCTCGGTGAGTATATTGAGATGCTACCACCTGCCTATCAAAATTCTCTGCGAGAGTTTGCAAAACCAATGAAGTTTCTGAATGTGCTAAAAGCTCTTGCCGCAAAAAACATGATCGATTTGGAAATTACAGCAGATAACAGAATTTTGTACTGCGTTCGAAATGGCACTGGGCCTGAAGAATCTGCTAATTTAGAAGATAAAAATGCACACAATCTTCTATTTGTCAAGAAAACCTTAACTTACAATATAGTATGCCAATTTTTGCATCTTGTGAAGGATTCTAGCCAGGAGAACTTTTTAGAAAAGGCAGAAACCGCCATTTTAAACAACTTTGGCAGTCCTCTCCAGGATTTGCTTTACAAGGCATGCTGCGGATTTTTGAAAGTCAGCCCTGAAAAACGATTTAAGCCAAAAAGTTATGATGTTTCTTCAAGTCTAGACAGAAAAGTATATCTCATGATTAAAAAGGCTGTTATTTTCCGAAACATCCTGGACTTTAGCAGCATTGAAGAAAGCGACCATGTTTCTATTGAAAGAATTCTGGAACATATGAATGACAATGACATAATTACTGGGTACAGGCAGTCTTATTCTTTTTTGAATATTTCAATCAGCCAGAAGCTCAAGGATTTCTTAGGAGATCATCTCCCATCACCTGGTCAGTCGAATGTCTCTGATGAGGAGTATTATGAAATATTTGCAAGCATTGTATATAAACTGGTGAAGACGCATGGATCTGTTGATTTTGATACTTTATTGTCGAAGATTAGGTTTTTAGAAGCATTTGAGCTTGAAGCGCTTCTTGAAATGAAGAAGGATGTTTTCAACAAGAAAACGTTCGAAGAATTTGTTTTTATATCCTTGGTCAATGTTGAAGATCCTTTTTCCTGAGTTTTTTGAGGAAATTTATTTTGAGTAAAGTTATTATTTTGAGTAAAGTTTTTATTTTCGAGTAAATTCATCAAATTTGGTTTAATGTGCTTTTACTTTGTCTTTAACATTGAGTTATTTTCATAAATTCAAACTTTTATTTGGTTGCAAAGGCAGTTTAAGATAAAAAGCTAATTGTATACTGAAACATTCACAAATTAGCTTGTGCTTTTTGTGCAAGAGAGACTTCTTTGGTTTAGCTGCAATATGCTGGAAGTAGATGCAAGATATGGTTAAAATTGCTGACTATTTGGTCTTTTATAATATTTCTCTAATTTTCCCAATTTAAAAAATTTTTCCAAAACGCTTCCAATGATCATGTCAAGTGTTAGCACGAATATTAAATATCCTCAAAATTTGATTGATGCTATGAATGAAATGATACAAATACAAAATCCATGCTTTGTTTTCGGAGAATGTGGCAAAACGCAATTTATTAGGCTGCTGTCCCCGGAAGTCAGAATTTATGATTCTAGAGAAATTCTTGAACCAAAAAATCTGGGAGGATTTTATGCAATTGTTGAAAACCAAATTATTTACGTCAACGGTATTCTAGCCGAGGCAATGACGAGAGGCCTTCACATCTGCTTTAAAAGGATAGACACTAATAGGAACTTGCTCAACTACCTAAGGCCTGTGATTGACAGCAGAGTCCTTGTTTTGAACAGTGGGAAAGAAATTTGTGCCCACGAGCACTTTAGGATTTTCTTTACATGCAGTGAGGCCTTTGACTTCAGAAACGTGGCTTTTGTTGGAAAGATTGAGTTTACTTTCAGAAATACGATTGGAACCTTCGGAAGCTGTGGAGAAGTAGTAGAAAACCTCTTTGACTTTATAAATTCACACAGTCCTGTAAAATGCCCCAAGACGACCGGAAATTGCTGTGATTTGCCGTGTCTTAAAGAAGTGCATAAGTGTCAGTGCCGTTTGAAAGAAATCCTGTGTTCCAGCCATTTTAGAATGTTTTCAGAGCTGCGAGAAACTCTGTTTCTGTTCGATCAAAATTTAGACAAATCTTCCCATTCATTTAGGAGTATGCTGTACCAGTGTTTTGTCAACATTTTCTTGAAGCACGAATCCAGAACTCTTGCAGAGAAGCTTTATATCAGCTATGATCCCCTGACGCTTCCTAACATGCTTTTTGCAAAGACAGAACCCGTTGAAGCTGCTCTCAGGAGTCTAATTCTAAATATCAAGAAAAAAAAGCCTACACTGCTCGTTGGTGAGACTGGCGCTGGGAAGACAGCACTGATTCAATACCTGTGTGCCAATTCCAAATATTTTTTTGGTTTCGATGTTCAGCTCAAGATTTTGAATATGTCTTCTGATTTTGATGGTTCCGATCTTATTGGCGGATATCAATCTATTGATTTTGACAAAAAAATCAGGTCTCTTTACTGCAAGTCGCAAATGGAGCTTCCAAAGTGTTTAGACAAAAAGGTGATACTAAAACACCTCTTTGATAGGTCTACGGGTGCTACTCAGGAGGAGGCCAAGACCCTTCTAAGCATATTAGACAAAAAGGTGCCATTTTACTACAAGAAAGGAATTCTTACCGAGGCAATGAAAAACGGATCCTGGATTTTGATGGATGAAATTAACCTGTGCTCGAAGGAGACGCTGAATCTTCTCGAAGCTGTGCTTGCTAAGAAGGAGATGGTGCTGTACGACAGTGGTGATTTTTCTCCCATTGAAGTTCATCCCAACTTCATGGTGTTCGCTTGTATGAATCCGTATGGTGATTTTGGAAAAAACAAGTACGATTCTGAGGTGTTCAACAAGATAATTTTCTACGACTTCAGCTACAGTGAAAAGTGCATCAGATCAGTTGTTCAAAGCATCAGTAAGAATTTTATAGAGCAGGTCGACGAAATAGCCAGCTTTTACTACGATTTGCGAAAGGCTATAGTTAACAAGGAATATTCAAATTTTATAGAGCCGCTGATTTCGGGGAGAACTCTCTGCAGAGCTTTAAACCTGATTATGAGCTTGAAAAATGATCCTGACTCAATTTACAATTCATTCAATCTGCTTTTCTTCACACAGCTTGATCTTAGCTCCAGATCCCAGGCTATTAATCTATTTAAAAAGCACTTCAAGTATCTGCCTGAAACTCCATCGTTTTCAAGCCTGGAGGAAATTGACGAATTCATTATAACACCAAAAGTAAGAATACATCTTCGCGATGTTGAGCTTGCGGTAAAGGCTAATTTGCCTGTTCTGCTTCAAGGCGATACTTCCACCGGCAAGACTAGTCTTATCTTAGCTCTTGCAAGAAAGCATGGCAGGAGGATTATCAGAATCAACAATCACGAGCATACTGAATGCTCTGATTACATTGGAAATTTTTTATCGACGCAGGATGGAATAAGCTTTGTAGAGGGGCCTCTGATTAACGCAATGAGAAAAGGATATTGGATAATTTTAGACGAGCTGAACTTGGCACCTAGCGATGTTTTGGAGGTTCTGAATCGTCTGCTTGACGACAACAGAGAGATTTACATTCCAGAAGTTGACGAAATTGTAAGGCCTCACCAAAACTTCAGAATCTTTGCAACTCAGAATCTCAACTACTCCGGTCGGCACGGGCTGGCAAAAAGCTTTAGAAACAGATTCATCGAAATATTCTTTGCTGAGAAAGACGAGACAGAAATCAAAGAGATCCTTGAAAAGTCTTTCAAACTTCCTTTGTCTTTTATAAAAATCATGTTGAGCATTTACAGCACGTTGAAGGTTCAGAGATCTTTTAACAATTTTACAACGTTAAGGGATCTCTTTAAGTGGGCCAAACGAACTCCCACAGGATACTACGACTTGTTTGAGATCGGAATGAATATCATTTACGAGCGGCAGAGAAATGCAGAGGATCGAAAAATTGTATTGGACGCCTTCTTAGACTCGTTTAAAGAAAGAATTAGGATTGAGAAAAAGGACTATATTGAAACTTACAGGTCTTCAAACAAAATCCAAGACTTTATTGCAAATGATGGGCTTTTTACTGCAGCAACCCAGAATTTGATTCTTACGCCTTCTTATCTAAGGCTGATAGACCTAGTTTATAAGGCTTGGGCAAATTATGAGGCAGTGCTGCTTATTGGCGAGACAGGAATCGGAAAGACTAGAATCTGCGAGGTTGTGTCTGCCCTTTTTAAAGTATCTCTAAAAAGTATCAACGTACACAGCGGCACCGAAGGATCTGATTTTATTGGGCATTCGATTTTAGATAAGGATGAGATCAGATGGAAGGATGGGCCACTGGTGGAAGCAATGCAGCATGGAAATGCTTTTTTGATTGATGAGATCAATTTGGCAGATGATTCTGTTCTTGAGCGCCTAAACAGTCTTTTGGAAAGCAAACGTATGCTTTTCATAGCGGAAACTGGAAGAGACATCACAGCACATGACACCTTTAGGATTGTCAGTACTATGAATCCTAGTGGAGATTATGGAAAAAGAGAACTGAGTCCTGCGCTTAGAAGCAGGTTTACAGAAATATATTTTGAGCTTGAAAATGTCGAATATCTTGCCATCTTTAATTCGCTAATGTCAAAAATGAGCTTATCTCGTGAGTATTTGGAATATTTTATTGCTGGTTTTCAGGATCTTGGAAACATGACTGTTAGGAAAATAGAGTTGGTGTGTTGCCACATAGCGAATCTCACAAGTGGCACGTCATGCAATGATATCAAGGAGCTGACGCAGGAATCCTCTAGTCTCATCTTTAAGGATAAAGTTGAAAATAAAGAAGGCGTGTGGGATGAAGTAGTTGAAATTCTAGGAATAAGAACAAAACAGATTTACGATTTTGTTGAGACTGATCTGCACTTTGGAGTTGCTCCGTACTATGCTAAGAAAAAATACCCAGGCTCCACCAGCTTCAACTTTGACACTGAGACATCGAAAGTGAATCTACAGCGCATTCTGCGAGTGTTGACACTAAACAGAGGCATTCTTTTAGAAGGAGAGCCTGGGTGTGGGAAGACCAGCATAATTCAGAATATTGCAAAGTTTTGCGGAATTCCTGTGCTGAGGATAAACTTGAGTGAGCAAACAGAAATGAGCGACTTGGTGGGAAGCTATTTGCCTGTTGGAAGCAGCATTAAGTTTGTTGAGAGTGAACTGATTTCGTTTGTAAGAAAAGGGTTCTGGATTATTCTAGATGAAATCAATCTCTGTACTCAAAGTGTTATCGAAGGTCTAAATTGCATATTGGACCATAGACGCAGCATTGATGTCGATGGTGAGATTGTGCATTCACATCCAAGCACTCGTATTTTTGGCACGATGAATCCATCTAACAAATTGAATGGCCGCAAGAAGCTTCCAAAATCATTTTTGGATAGATTTATTATCATTTCTATGGACAGCTATTCTGAGGCAGATATTAGAGATATTCTCAGAAAGTCATATGGCGATGGTTTTGAGTTTGATTCGGGATTGTCTCTCCGAGGTAATCTAAAGATCAACGAGCTGAAGTTTCTCAAATCCAACGATATTTTTACAGTTGTTCCCTATGCTGGCGACACCTGTACCTATGCATTTGGTGATTGCAGTGGCAGAATTGGGAACATGCAGTTTGCATTCAAAAGCCTTCCTCATTCCTATACTCTTGTGCATTCCCAGCTTCCCCAAGTTGAATTGCTATTGAAGTGCATTTGCAAAAATATTCCAGTTATTCTCAATGGGACTACTGGCAGGTCTAGTCTTCTCAAGTTCATATCACAAGTCTTGGATTTGGAATCTATTCAAATCAATTGTCACACTGAGACTGACACATGCGACTTGCTAGGACAATATCAAAAATCTGATTCTTTGGACTCGCAAATGCTTTTCAAATGGGAAAACAGCAGCTTGATAAAGCGTTTAGGACAAGGCGGCCTGATAGTATTCAATAACCCTGAATTGGTCGAGAAATCTATTTTTGACCGTCTAAACGGGGTGTTTGAAGGTGATAATACGATTAATATATACGAGAAAGGCGTCGATAGTATTCATACGATACACAAGACATGCAGGTTTATTCTTTGTTGCGACAACCCATTCTCGCTTTCCCCTGCACTTTTGGACAGGTGCATTTCTATTGATTTGTCGAACGACTATTCTTATATTGATCTTTATAAAATTTTCATCCAGCGTCCTGACAATATTCTGAATTCTAACAAAAAAGTCTGTGCATTCAAAACCATTGATTTTTTCAGATCCTTTTTGGGCATTGATCTGACAGTGTTTGAGAGCAATCTCGATTTAGAAATAAAGAAATACAGCGCTTTTGGAACGCTTCCTAGATATCTCAATAAGAGTCTGAATGTTTATAATGCATTAATGGAGTCGGAAATAGACAGCATGTTTTATGTTGACCAGAATAAGGCCATTGACTTTGATTCTTGCTTGCTTGAAAAGTATAAATTTGTTCAAAGCTTTGCACTGAAGTTGCCGCAGAGTCTTGAGGAAAAAATGAATTGTCTTATAAATTGCCCCAATACTGTTTCATTTGTCAAATCATTGGACTTTAACAATTCTAGTCTGGTGTGTAGTGATGCACTAAATGAACTGAGCACCTCTGGTATAGAGAACATGTGTTTTATCAACTGTAAGGAGATTCCTGACAGTGTTTTTGCTTATAAATACAGATTTCTGCTGAATCTTCGTGACAAAAAGTTGAGAGATTTCAAGGATGTCTGTTACTTTGCCCAGAATGTGTCTAAAATTCCTGAAATTGCTAATATCGAGTTCAATTTTGATCTTTTTAAGGATTTAGTTGCATCTGATTCTGATCCACTTGAGATAGTAAAGATTGAGTTTATGAATGAAAAAATACACAAGGAGAATCTTCTTGTGGCAAGAATCTCAGAGTGTGTCAAAGAAATATACAAGTATTTTGGACACAAGAATAGCCATTTTTCCAGACTAAAGGATCTTTTCCAGGAATACGATGAATTACATGAATACTATTCTAAAATTATAATGAATATTGACAAGAGGTTGAAAAGAGACTACAGAAAGTTTAAACAGGTAATTTCATCTGTCACTTTTTGTGATTACCTGAACAACAGTAAAATAAGAGAGTTTTTGGACGTGTTTAATGACATTTCTGATTATTTCTTAGTGCATCTCTTCAATACCAGAAATCAGTGCCAGAGATGTCACAAGAGAAGCAATCTTCTCAGTTTGAATGAAGGATCAGAATCGTCTGGCCAGCTGTCACTGCGTCTCATAAGGACGGGAGCATATCAAAGATGCTTAAAGTATGAATATGCCAAGTACCTTTACAATCATCTTTTGAACATCCGGCAATCGCCCACTAACTTGGTACTGGAGGCTATTTGTTTCTCGGAGCCTTTTGATCCTGACTTACGCCTAGAGTTTACAGAAAATGAACTTGATCTTGTTTTCAGTAGCTTAATACCAGAAGAAACAGTAGCAAGAATTATCGAAGTTAACTCTCACTGTATTACGCTGGGCAAAGATTTCGTCAAGTGTTTATCATCTATTCAGCATTTGCCTGAGTCTCTTTTAGATTTGAGCATCTTTTCGACGCCTGAGGGTGTGATCAATGAGATTCAGAGCATTAAATCGCAAAATGAAACCCGAACTATTAGTTTAGTTTCTGAAGAGATTTTTCACAGGTCTCTGCAGCAAATTATTGAGATTGAAAAGTTTTTGAAAAGCTTGTATAAGTCGCCGTTTGTTCTGAATGTAGAAAAAAACTACCGGTACTTTCAGTATCTTGTGTATAACACTGTTGATGAAGGCATGCTGCAGAGATTCTTTTTTGATTCATCAGTTTATGAATTCTTGGACCGCATGTTCTTTGCCACCTCTTTTTTGCAACTGCATGCCTCTGACTTTCTTTATAACAGTATTCTACTGTACAAGGCCTTTGATTTGGAATCTCTAAATGACAAGAGGAAGAAAGAAGCAGGTATAAAGTTAAGAAAGGATCCCAGGCTTTTTGAGTCTACAATCAGCCAGTATGTCGACAGGTTTCTGTATTTGCCAGTGACTTCATTGCTAAAAATAGTTTTTGAAGCGCCTAAATGCCAAAATTTACATGCTCAAGGATATCCTTGTTTCTTATTTGATCTTCTTCCTAAGCATCTGGTTTCTGGAAAAGGAGATCAGGATACCGACAATTCTCTATGTGAATGTGCGTTGTGGGTCGAACTATCCAGCAAGTCTCACCAAAAGACTGTTGCTGACTGTGTTCTTGCGAATGCTAAATGCTATTCCAAGCACTCAAGCTTGTCTAAAGAGCATGTCTTAAGCTGTTTTTACAGAAGACGCCTGCCTGAAATATCGAATCGGTTCGGATATTCAGAAATTTGCTTGTCAAAGACACTCAACAATGTAGTCAATAATCTCAATGAGTCGAAGTATGATGAAAAGACGTCCACAATTCTTTTAGAATTATTGTTACTAGCTTTTGACTACCCATTCCCTCCGTTTCTGTATTTTATTTACAAGGTCAGTGAACAGTTTGAGGACAGTTTTGACAATGAGGAAGGTGTAGGCCTCAAAAGTGGTGAGGGCCAAAGCCATATTGATGATAAGAATATAAAAGAGGAGGACATAGTCGATGATATTGATGACAATAATAAGAAAGATTTGGATAGTGAAGGAGTCGAAATGGATAACGAAGGAGAACTGCATGACGTTAGTGGCGAGAGTGAGGGTGAGTTAGGTGTTGACCCGTCTGATAACGAATGTTCTGACTCTAATGATATGAAAGACGATGACGTGAAGGATTTAGGCACGAACAATGATGAAGAAGGCACAGGAAAAGACGAGTATGAGGAGACTGGCAATCACGAAGAAGGAGATGATGAAAACACTGGCGGAGAAGAAGAGTCTGATGAAGGCGTCATAGAAGATAGCTGTTCTCAAACAGAAGCAAATGATTTAGGACCTGAAACGATTAGCCAAACAGAATCTGACGATGCTGATTCAGCAATATCTGACCAGGATTCCAATGCAGAAATGCAGTATACATACGAATGGAAAGAGTCTGCTCTCAATCGAAACCAGACCTGCCAGAATGCTGACGGGTACGGAAGAAAAGTGGAAGGTGGAAATTTAGATTTTAAGGATGCTCTCAAAGAAGGAGAAGGTGAAGAATTTGTTGAAGGCGAAGGAGAAGCGGGAAAAGAGGTTCTTCCTTTTACGAAGACAGTGTCATTTGACCAGCAGCCATCCGATTGCACCAAGCTACTGAATTTACTTAGAATTGTATTCGAATCTAACAAGCTTAGTAAATACAAGGGAGACTACAAAACTGGCAAGAAGCTCAATCTGAAGAAGATTGTTCCTTACATTGCCAGTGACTATCGAAAAGACAAGATATGGATGAAGCGGCAGAAGAGCGACAAAAAGGAGTATCTTCTGAGAATTTTCATTGACAACTCTAAAAGTATGTTTGATCAGAATTTGATCAATACTCTTTCGTCTGTTTATTACAAGATCAACTCTGTATTTTCTCAACTTAATATTCCTGTGGAGCTTTATAAGTTTGGAAGCGAATTGAGAGAATGCACTGTTGAGGATCTGACTTTCGATGAAGATAGCACGTTAATTAACTGGACGGATAACTTTGAGGATGGAATAAACATCATTCTGACGGATGGAATATTCCAAAATGTTGGATACGCCAAAAGCAATTTTCTTGTTGTGATGATTGACAAGGGGCATGTGAGGAAAATGTCCAAGGTGTCCGTAGTGGAGAACAAAGTGTTTATTGAGAAATATTTGGACTCGTTTGCTTTAAAATACTGCATTTTACAAAATATTGAGGATTTGGAAAAGGTGTTTGTCGAAGCTTTGGCGGGAATTCTAAAAAGTCTGCAATAAAAACTATTTTTAATTGATTTTTACGGCGTGAAACAAGTTTAATTGTCTTTAATTATTCGTTGTAATTTATATTGAGTAAACTATATTTATTGTTTAACAAATAACCCCAAGCTTACAAATGAGTTACTTATTGTAATTTAAATTCATTACTTATTATTGGCAGATAAAAATAGAAGTTGTTGTTTATCAACAATATATTTTTATATTACCTAATTTAGTCAATAAAAGATTGATATTATCGATGCAGCTTATTACTAAAACTAAATGTAAAACTTGCAGATGCTGTCAAATATTCACACAAAGAAGCTTACTTGACCCTTCATTTTTGATCAAATCATCTACCAAAATCAACAGCTTATTGTTTGAAAATACAAATTTTCTGACATAGTTTTGATTAGAAAATAACGTTGATACTTTTCTCTTGTTTTTCAGGTTCCATTTGTAAATCTTTCCCTCGGCGCCGGATGAAAAAAGAAATTGGTCAAAAACAAGCTGTGTAACAGGAAACAACACTTTTTTTTCAGGTAGAATATCATAATGGGAATTGAAAACAAAGGACTCATCGGACTCCTGGAGATTCTCACAATATATTTTACCATTTAGCAAGCCAACTAGAATGCCACTGTCAAAAAAGACTATTGAGTTTATGCAGCTGCAGAAGTCCTTTGAAAAGGTTTCCTCCAACTCTTGGTTATACGCCACAAGGAGACTTTCATAAGCAATTAGAATTTCAGAGCTGTTGGATATCCCGCATGTGACGACTTTAGAGGTTTCTATGGTTTTTACTTGCTGAAAAAGATGAGGATTTTCTGCAAGCATACAGATGTCGTCCATCGTGTAGAGCTCCTTAAATGCACCGTCTTCTAAGCTGTTCGCTCCTTTGACTTCTTGAAAGTATTGAAGACATGCCCCCAAACAAGAAACCAAGAACCCTTTACTGGCCATTACAAGTAAGTTTGGCTCATGCAAGCCGTCAATTACATCAACAACCCTATGTTCATTGTCTATTATATACAGCAAGCCCGCACTCATAGATGTAGCTATGATGTATTGGTAGTATGAATACATCTTTGTGACTGGTGTTGGAAGTGTGAAAGCCGAAACTAGGATGTTGCCAGAATAGAATCTGACAGACTTGTCGTAGCATGCCACTGCTGTCTTGTTGTTGTGATAGAGCACATCTGAGATCGGCTGTGTTATGTTTTCGTCCCATTCTCTGTGATTCATGGGCCAGATCATGCAACGCATGAAATGTGATATTTTTTGAAAATTACATAAACAAGAAAATGAGCTAATAAGGATTTCAGAGTAAGATTTATTATTTGTATTGCTGCAGCAGGGCATTTGACTAAATGCTCTAGCCTGTGTTAATTAAAAGAGCAGAAAATATATGTTCTCATTGCCTGCATAATGCAGCAACCTCTTTTGGATTAAATAAATAGTCTTAGCACAATAAAAACTAAAAATGACATTGTTGAGTTAATGTACAATAACAAATGACATCGTTAAGTAAATGTATAATAATCAAACGAGATTAATGTGTAATAATTTATTTAACATGAATTCTTGTCAGGAAGAAAAAATTAACAAAAATAAAACACACGGAAAAATAAACTCAAGCAGTGCTCTCATTGTTTATGCTATCAATAAGCCACTTAAATCCTGGATATATCGAGCTATGTTGGATTTTTGCATTAGGCCCATTTTTTATGACGTTTGTGTCGTCCCGGACTGAAACTGTGCATATTTTGGCCTTGAAAGACTTGCCTACGGCTCTTATAGTAGGAGAATCGCGATTCCTAGACTCTTCAAACTGATAGATCTCTTCAATCTTCTTCACATTTTCATCTATTTCTTCTACTTTTCCCTTTAGCTGGTCAACCTTATTTAAAAACAAAACTATGGGTATTCCTTCCGCTAGTCCCGGGACAATCCCTTCAAATGCCCTGTAAGAATCCTCAAATCTCTGGCTATTTGAAATATCAATCATAAATACAAGCCCGTCAGAGTCCTTTGCATAGTCAACCCAGAACTTCCTGAAGTAATTCTGTCCACCAACGTCCCACACCTTAATTGAGGTATTATTGAAAACAACTTCTTCGATGTTAAACCCTATGGTTGGTATGGGCTCATCTGTGCTTCCTCTAAGCATGTTTACTAGAGTGGTCTTCCCTGCGGAGTCTAGTCCCAAAATCGACAAGGAGGCCTTCTTCCTGCCCTTCAGTGCTGAAAAAAGATCATTAAAGCGGCTCTTCAACGATGACTGGATCGCTCCCATTTCTTACCCTCATACAACAAAACTTTATAATAAATTTAAAAAAATAAATAGTTTTGTATTGGAAGACAGAGAATTTCTAATAAAAGCCTAATATTTTTCAAACAATCAGTAAATTCTCAGCAAGCAAAAGAATGTTTCTTAATAGTTAATGATAATCTTGTTTGTTGTTTAGATTTTATCTTTTAAGTAAAACTTCTTGTCAAAATTTAGCTAGAGTTTAGAAAATGAGGTAGTAAAGAGCAAACAATATGGTATGATCCTGTAGTTGGATCGAAGAATGTAGATTCTGTTCAGAAAATAAGTATTTCTTTATGGATTTTTTACAATTTTTTAAATTTAGCTTAAATTACAGAGAGATTAGTCGAGGAAGCTCTAAGATCTTTTGACAGGCTAAATCAGATCTTAGATGTCTAAAAGAGGAGTAAGACGGTACGTTTCATTTTCTAGCTGCCATCGCTTGTTTGAGTGCAGCATCAGCAAAGCTTTTGACTTTAAGAAAAATAATGTTTCTGATGTATAATTTTTTAACGTTGAATTTTACATATCAGATTCATCTCAAAAAATTTACAAATTAAAATATTATGCTCATCAGCAAATACTTTTTTTTAGATTTTGCGAAGATGTTATAGGTTTCTGCCAAGACACACAGGGCAAACAGAGTCATTCAGGAGACTGAAACAGTTTGATCAATGCATCGGTAATAGATTGAAATCAACAATCACAGGCCTTGTTTGGGATAAAATGTCTGTTTCAATGCTTATTTTGAAACAAAATTTAAATATAAAAGTAAAAAAAAATTGCAGATTATGCTATCTTGGATGTGTTTGTCTTTTGTGATTGCATCTGCATCGGCAGAAACGAGCTGTGATGGCTTTGCAGCCGATGGACAATTTTTAGTACAACCGACCCAAGATTATGTATTGGGCTCCTCGGCATGCCAAGGATTTCCACCGCAACAGTTTAATGGATCTTTGCAAATCTATGACAATTCAAAAGACCAGCGAGGAAATTCATTAAATGTTGTGGATACTCGAGGAGGTAAAAATAGCTATGCTCTGGACTTTGGTGAGCAGATGGCAGGGATTATGTCGACTCGGCAAGCATATGATGGCACTAAAAACAGTGAGATGGGCGAATCTGATGTTATTTTAGACTGTGCCAATTCTTTTGATGAAGGCACGGGCTACAATTATGGTGCGAGTAGCGGAAATTACAATTTTAGCTCCGGCAATGGATTTACTGGCAGCAATAGTTTCGATGGCAATAACGGTTTTAACGGATTCAATGGCAACAATGGTTTTAATGGATTTAATGGAAATGGAGGTAATAATGGTAGCAATGGTAGCAATGGTAACAATAATAACAATGGAAATAGCGGTAGCAACAATTATGGTGGTAACAACGGACTTGACTTCCCAGAACCTGGAAAAATGATGAATCTCAATAGGAAACCAGGGAATGAAGGCTCTCCTTGCATTGCCTCAGAAACAATTATCAAGGTTACATTTTATAGAAAAGCCGCCCGTAACAATTACTCCGCCTCCCAGAATAATAACATTTACAAAAATGGAAGAGCCTGTAACCAAAACTCTGCCGCCTTTGGTGTTTAAGGTTCCAACAACCGTTTTCAAGCAACTGAAGCCTATGACAGTAACAGCTACTCTGCCTCCTCAAATCATTAAACAGCCTCCACTTATCAAAACAGTCAAGCAAAAGATAATTCTGCCTCCCTCAACAGTTGTGGTGAGCAAGACTTTTCCTCCGATAATTCAAACCGTAAAAGTCCCAGGTCCCGTAAGAATCATTCCATCTAAGCCTTCTACTGTATATAAGCACATAACCCAGAAGATTCCTAGTCCACTCTTCACTTCCGTTAAAACAGAATACAGGTTTGTGACTCCTAACGGTGTTATAACAGCTGATGGCAGCTCTGCCGGAAGATCATCGCCAGGTTCAGGCAACAGTCGATCATTTGCACCCAACAGAAACAACAAGCAGCACGAAGGCAGAGGTGGATCAGGTGCTTCTAATGGGAATGATGGCAATGCTTACGGTGGGTCTAGCAATGATGGTGGAAACAAGGGCCAAGGCATGTTTTATGGCACAAATTTTGGAAATGGCAATTCAGGTTTTGGAAATTATAACTCTTTTGGGATTTCAAAGGATGGTTTGCCTGGAAACTGTCTTTACACTGGCGAAAAGCTTGGCACTGTGCCGACACAAAATCCTTCATTTTACTATCTAAATGGCAATCAGGGAAATCCCTCGTTTGCCAATGCTGGATCTGCACAGCCTGATATTCAATGCTCTTCTGAAAATAACTCGTTAGGAGGGCTGGCTTCCCTGATGAGCTCTGTCTTCAATCCAAACAATTCTGAAGACTGTTCTGACTTAAACTTTAAATCTTGCTTTTTGGGAGATCAAAGCGATGGAGATGTGAGCGCAGCCAATTATTTAGGAAACAGCCAGAATGAAGCCATAAATCTGGTGGACAGCAATGGGAATACAAAAGACTGTTCTAAGCCTCTGTTCTGTGATGGATCTAACCACAAAGTCTTATTTATGAATGATTAAGAATGAAGTAAATAAAATTTTTAAAAAATTCTGTATAACTGATTGAACAAAGACAGGCTATGCCTTAACAAATGCTTCAAAAATAAGTCAAAAATTGTAGAAGATATTTATTATTATGTTTTCTTCTTTTACTCCGTAGAGTCATTTACATCGCTTGCTCTCAAAGCAATGAGATATCTTCTGTTAAAGTCTTCAATTTTTGAGTCTAAACCATTAAAGACTTTTCTTACAACCAAAATTGCATAGTATTCGTTTGTTGCAACGCTTACTCGGCTAGTTTGCTCACGCATCCATTTAAAATCTTCATCTTCATAAAACTCTCGAAATAGCATGAAAGCACGGTGATTCTTGCATGTGTCCTGCGCATAGCTAAGAATCGCATTCAGTCTGCTCGGATCATCGATGATATCTAAAAATTCTCTCACAATCCTTGTGAGGTCAATTATGAAATCGGTATCTACCCACGAATCCCCAAAATCAAAAATCTTTATTGTAAAATCACTGTCAACAGTGATATTCATGGATCTTATATCGACGTGAACAATGCCTAGCTTATGCAATTCAAAGTACGAATCTAGGATGTTTGTTATGATTATCATATCATTAAGATTGTTAAGCTCTTCATGTTCTAGAAGATCATAAAATAAATCGCCTCTAAGCAAATCCATTACAAAATAGTTATTTTCAGAAAAATGTATTCTAGGTACAAAACTAGCTTTATTTTTTTCCAATATCTTATAAATATTTTCTTCTCTGTTCTTACGGAATGTCTCGTAAAAAATTTTTAGCGCTCGTTCTTCATTTTTATATCTGCATTTGTAAACAGAACCTGAAAACCCTTCGCCCAGCAGATCATGGCTCCTCACTGCTACATCATCATTCTTGATGCTTTCTATCCCGTCAGAAAGCCATTTTCTTAGATTTAAGAAGAAATCTACAATTTTCGAAATCATTGTTTTGTTGAAAGCTTGTCTGCATAGGAATTTTTTAATATTTGAAAATGTAAATTTCTATTTGTCAATAGCTTGTTTCATTTTTTCTAAGAAAAATTTTGAAACTAAGAATTGTACGATATTAAAATGATAAAAAAACTAAAACAAAGTTATTGTGTGGTGAAAGCCAGCTGTTTGTTGTGTTTTATCTGCTTTTGTATAATTTTTTTGGCTCAAAAATTAATTTATTCTACTAAAGAAAATTTTTGTTTAGATTAGCAATAATTAAAATTAGGCATTTAAAATCATAATAAAGCGAAGCAAATGAGTGTTGATGCTGATGTATTGACGAAAATGATTGCAGAACAAGACAAAAGACATGTAAAATTAGGCATGTGCCAACTTTTATATGAAACAAGGCTTTAAGAGAGATTTTAAGCAAGATATTTGAAATGTAAAGACAACAAGCATGATAATAAATTTATTTTTTGTTTAGCAATCTATAAAGTAAAAAAAAGACAAACTGCCTCTTATGTTATACAATTCTTTAATGATACTGTTTTGATCTTTTTTTCGCATAGGCATTATAAAACATTACTCTATACTTTTGATTCGTCTCCTTTGCTGTGTAAATGCTTTTACTGCATGACTTTATTTGTTAGATTTGAAAATTGTGCAGTGATTCACTTTTTAATAAGATTAAAAATATCATAGACTATTTTTTATTTATTTGATTCAAAGATTAAATTGCAAAAATTTATTAAAATTATACTATTTTGGTGATATTCCTATTTGATGAGCCCAAATTGCATTCACTAACCTTACAGGCAAACCTCAGTGAACACACCGTCTCATCCAAATTGTCGGGATCTATGTTTACAATCATTGACGTTCTTGAATTTTCAGAGAGATACTCTTGCATCAAATGCGTCAGTTTCGAGTCCCTGAATGGCACATGCTTGTCCTGTCGTTTTATGGCAGATATCACATTTCCTAATGCACTCAGGCTTTTATTTATAAACTGTGTTTCTTTAAGACGCTCATTTTCTGCCTTGCTTTTGCTCAGCCTTTCCGATCCTGCCAAATCAATCAAACACAATGATCCCTGTCTCTTTTCATTCTCCTTCTCAGAGAAAATCTTCAAAATAAACACAGCATGTGACCTGCTTGACGTTGCATTGGCCTGTGTCGCACCAGTTGATCTCTTCTCCATCGCATTTCTTATGACATCTCTGGCTTCTCTGATGTCTGCGGTAACAATCTCATGGCAGTTTTTCATTCTTATGGAATTTTGGTCATGAATTATTGTCACAATGCCACTATTTATCAGGTCTTTTATAACTTCATTATAAATCTCTATGTATTTTATCTTGAATCTGATGTTGTTCCCAACCTCGGTCATTTCTCTAGACATTCTTTCGATCTCATCAAAAGATCTGAAAATCAATCCTCTGTCATTATCGGGGCCTTCCATTGTATAAGTCTTCCCACTTCCCGTTTGGCCATACGCAAATATGCACACATTGTATCCTTCAAAAATACACTCTATTTCGGGCTTGATTTCACTAAAAACTTCCTTCTGGCTGCTTTCTTGGCCAAAGATGTGGTTTATCGCAAAACTCTTGTCATTTATAAATATGTTTGTATCATTGTGCCTGATGTTTAAACGGGATGTTGATGGTCTGATTCTGCAGAGAACCCTTATTGAGCCTTTTAGTCTGAGTATTACATGCTTTAGCTCCCTTTCCTTCTGCTTCAGCATAAAATTGACTTCATTCAAGTTATGAACTTGATTTTCATATTCCTCTATTGTTCTCTCGTGCTTTTCCAGCTTTCCTCTCAATTCTTTTATGCTGCTCAAGAAATGAATGTTTTCTTGCATAGCATTGTTATACTTTTCAATGAGCTCATTGTTTACCCTATTGAAAGCTTCTGCATCAGTCTTTGTGCAAACAATATTATCTTTAGCATTATCAGTATTAGTGTTGTCTGATTTATCACCTTTGTTGCACACTATTTCTTTTGTCTTGGATGGTGTCTTGAATTTCTTGGGAATGTTCATGATCCTGTTAAATACCTGTTCCAATTCGTCCAATTTTTCATCCATCTGCTACCCTTAAAGCTGTATTTTTTAACAAGTAAAATTGAGAAACAATACTTTAAAAATAAAATTATAATTTACTTAACTAAAGCAGTGAAATTGCTTCTTATTTATAAATAAATACTTTTGAGATAAACTTTATGCAGACTGCATTGTTCAGTAAGGTTTATTAACATTGCTGTTTCTTCAGTGTATTAAATACTTCTCTAACCTCTTCTGCTCCAATGTTCCCATTATCAGACTGATCCTTTATTACAGTTAGTACATAGGTATTTGTGAGATATGAGAGCTCATTCAAGGCTTCCTTGGTATCTTTTGAGGTCAGAGTATTTTCCAATAGTTTTCCTATTCGGATTGTTTTTGTTAGTTCTGTGAATGTTGCCATCCAGGGAGCAGCAAAATAAAATTGAAAATATTGCATAATTAAAGCAACTGATTTATCTGACAGCTTCCTGCTTAGTTTTGATTACTAAAGGAACAAAACAGATGTTCCATCTGCTGATTCTTTTACGTTACTTATCTACTACCTTCTTAATTTTAAAATATTTTCTCCTGCAGAGAGTTTTTAGGCAAAATTTGTTGTGATACTTAATTACAAATGTAAAGTATCTTTTGATTGCTCAGCATTTTGTACCCCAAAATGTATTCAACAAAGCAAATTGGATCGAAGTATTCGTCTGGGTTTAAGACCTATCTAACCAAGGAAGGAAAAATCATATCTCCGTTCCACGATGTTCCCTGCTTTGATGGCGATTATGTCAACTGCATAAACGAAATTCCACGCTTTGAGCATGGTAAATTTGAAATAAACAAGAACGAGATTTTCAATCCTATAATGCAGGACGTCAAGAAAGGAAAAATAAGGTTTATCGACAATATTTTCCCGTTTTTCGGATATCCTTTTAATTATGGGGCCATTCCACAAACTTGGGAGGATCCTACGTCTTTGGATGATGGATGCAAGACACACGGCGACAACGATCCTGTAGATGTCATTGATATTGGGACTCGAAGAAAAAGTATCGGAGAAGTTTATAAAGCCAAGATTCTGGGGGCATTAGCACTTATTGATGACAACGAGGCAGACTGGAAGATTATTGCAATTGATGTGGAAGATCCTGTTTCTGGAGAGCTCAACAACATTCAGGATGTCGAGAAACACTTTCCTCATCTGCTAAAGTATGTTTTCCGGTGGTTCAGGGATTATAAGATTCCTACAGGAAAGCCTCAAAACTCCTTTGCGTTTGATGGAAAATATCAAGAAGCAGAATTGGCCAAAGACGTTGTCAAGAAGGCGCATGAAAGTTGGAAAAGGCTTGTAAAGGAGGGACACCAGGACATATGCATTGAAAATGGCACTGTGAAGGAGTCGGGAGCCTATTCAACAACACCAAAAAAGATTGCAGGAGAAGAAATGCCAGACTCAGAATTACCTGATGAGATATATCATTTTTCATTTGTTTAGTTTTAATAAAGCTTTAGGTCCCCTCAAAAATGCAAATTTTTAACATTAAATCTCAATTTTTGATCAAAATAAATACTTTATTTATCAAGCTAATATAAGCTATAATTCTTGCATTGTAAATTATTTTTATTTTAGTTGTAAAAGAATCTTTCAATTTTAGGCAATCCATCTTGCTTTTCTCAATGTTAAAAGATTTAACAAGAATTTCATCAAAAATCTGAGAAAATCCCATTGTAAAAATAAATTGGCTTTCGTTAATGGCTAATGAAGAAACTTGCCCCATGCCCTATTATTTGTTATGGATACAGCCAACTTTTCAGATTCCCTGTTCTCTTTCGCTTTTTCAGCAACTTTGTCTCCTATTTTTGGGATTTTAATAAATTCTTGCTTTGCAATGACATTCTTTACTGGGATCTGTGTTTTTTCGGGGTTCAGGATCTTTCCATTCTCCAAAAACAAAGACACACCATCAGTAACTGCAGTCCTGTGTGCATTTGAGTCCATATGCTTGATAAGCAAATCTGTCTCAAAAAACCTTTCATAGCAAATGTAACACTGCAGATTTCTCATGTAAAATGCCTGCTCGTCAGAAAGACCATGCTCTCGGTGATGTACTGGGCTGTCTTCCTGCTCACAAAACATGCATTTTTTACATGTTTTTGGCAAATTTTTACTTTTTAAAAAATTTCCAGCCTCTACTGCAATTTCAGAATTTAACTTCACACTCAAGTCGTCTGTTCTGGAATCAGAATCAAATTCTTCGACTGTCAATGGCGTGTATCCCATTAACTTCCTTCTAACGTTGAGATTATGAAGTTGCGACTTGTAATGGGATAAGTCAGTTGTGACAACTTCACAGACTGTGCAGAACATGGGCAATATAATATCAATCCCATAAATATTAAATTAATACATGTTTCAGAAGATAAACAACGTCTTTAGTGGATAAAATTTATTCTGTGGCTCCACTTGTATTAGAATTGCTTCTCTTATTGTCTTGAAGCTATCTGTTGGCATTAAAATGTGGTCTTGGCGGTCGCAAGGTTCTTGCTTTTGGTCAAATATAAGATGTTTATCTAGGTCTCTGTTTTGTTAAGCTTCTTTTTAAAGCTCTTTTTTATTAGCATCGTCTTTAATATTATCTCTACAGACTCAAATTCTACATTTTCAAAAAAAATTGTCAAATATCTGACAGAATATGGCGGAATCAACAAGGGAAGATCATCTGATGCCCTATCAAGTATTTCATCGTCAGAATCATATAAGTTTAGATCTATTATGCTTATTTGGAATATTGACATATTTTCAGCCTTAAATACAAGTCTTAATTTATCGTTCACCAAAGAAGCATCTACAGGTTCAATGCCAAACTCCCGCAAAACCATTGCCCAGGTTATAGAATAGAGAATTATTGCCGCTCCAAGGATAATGCTAAACTTTTTGATCGCCTTCCCGAACTTTCCAGGCAAGAAGCATGACAAACAAAGCATGGGATTATTTTTTTGAAAAATTAAATCTTTAAAATTTGTCTTTAGGTTAAAATTAAGATCTGTGTGATGTGTTTTTAGCAAAAATAAAAAATTGTTTATTAAATTTTTAATTATTTGAAATAAATTAAATAAAACTAAAAGGGATCCAAACAAAATTTTAATTAATCTAAAATCGACTTTTTCTGTATTTTTTACTGAAAAGTATGAAAAATAATCATAAGATTTTGTAAACAAAGCCAAGTCAACTTTTTCCTAATAAAGTTTACGACAATTTCAAAGTATTTTATAAAAATGGTTTATTATACGCAAAATCTAAACATGTTGCAACATCTGGAATTGCCGCAACATCTGAAAATGCCACAACACGCACAGCTGTCCCGTGGTGAAGCTGTCTCTTCGCTGTAATAGATGAACTGAGCAGCCGCCTCAAAAATCTCATTTATATTCAAGCGCTTAAGGGCAGAGCATTCAAAGAACTTTTCTGCCTTTATCTTTTTTGCTATTTCTTTTCCTTCCTCTTCGGTGATAAGATTTTCTTTATCAACTCCTGGATCGTTTCTCAAATCTTTTTTTAAGGCAACCAGAAAGTATTTTGCAGACGGACAATAGTTTTTTATTTCCATCAGCCACTTCTTCTCGATATTCTTCGTATTCTTCTTATTGTCAATCGAGTAGCAAAGTATAACTAGATCAGTCTCTCTATATGATAGTGGCCTTATTGTATCGTAATCGTCTTGCCCAGCAGTGTCCCACAAAGCAAGACTGGCAGACTTGTGTTTGTCTTTATCAAACTCAACGACTTTTATAAAATTGTCAACCACAGTTGGGACATAAACCTCCGGGAATTTGTCGTTCTTGAAAACTTCTAAAAGACATGTTTTCCCACAAGCACCGTCTCCTATCAAAACAACCTTTCCAGACCTTAGTTTTCTGTCCATTAGCTTTTTTGATCGTATCTTTAAATAAAAAATTTTGAAACATCAATTATAAGAAAAAAATATGATTGGTCTTGCAGAAAAACACTTATGGCTGAAATAGCAAATTCCATCTGGTGGCATTCCCAAATTTGTTGTTTAATACAGGAAGCCAGGCAAAATAACATTTTTAAATGTGACAAGTTTGAAACAACCCCGTCTTTAGTCTATTTAATAATCTGTATTTTTTGATCGCAAACAATTTCAAGTGTCATTTTTCATCTAAAAACAATTTTGGAAGAACAAAAGTTACATTTTCTTGCCGCCATTCTGTTTTATCTACAAATAAATACTTACATAATTTAATTTTTCTGACAGACTTGACTTTCATCTTACCATAATTTTTCGGAATTTTCGTTTCACAAATTCTGAGATGTTTTTGAAGTTCCCGAAATAGCTAATAGACCGGTATATGGCCTCTGTTGTTTTCAGCAATTTAAATGGCTCAATCTCATTTTTGAACATTTTTCGTTGGACTATAAAAAGACTTTTCAGTTCTCTTATTTTGGATTGATCTAGAATTACGTCTTTTTTCCTCAAGTTGCAGTATGGCATGCAGCCATAGTTGTAATCGTGGTAATAATCATGATCAACTTCAATATAAAAAATATGATCAGCTAACGAGACTGCCTTTTCGTCGTTTTTACTGCTGATCTGAAGCAAACAAATACAGTTTTCTGTAAATCTGGATTTTGACTTAAATGAGCCCAATGAGTACAGCAAGGTTACATTAGAAATGCTACGTATGATGCTTTTTATGTAGGATATGTCATTTGAATAAATTATAGTCCTATGTGAGCACCTCTGTTTATTGTCTGTGCCTATAACAGAGTCAGGTGTGTTTAAAATGCTTGAGTCAGGTGTGCCTGCTGTTCTTTCCGAGTTCAAGCTCAGACAATTTTGATAGCTGGAATCGCAGCATCCAATTATTTCTGACTTGTCCGAAATGTTGTAAATATTTGCGATTATAAGAACAATCACATCCAGACTTCTGATTGTTCTCTTGAAGGGTAGCAAAGCTTCAGCACAATATTTGAGGTAATCTCCCAATTTTAGATCACTTTTGCTTTTTTGCACTTTTAAGCATTTTAGCTTTATTATGTAGTCTTCGTATGACAGGACAGTTTTCAAGAAATATTCTGAGGAGTTCAAATATGCTCTGCCACTTTTGTCTCGTTCTAGGAACCCGATTACGCCCACTAGATCGAAGCTCATGCTTTCAGGTAGCATTGTTGACTCGGGTATAGAAGCCCAGATATATCTGTTATTGTAAGATATAACATACTTGTATTGGACTCCCACCTGCTCTCTTGTCTTTGTTAATTGTGATTTGCAGCTGCCACAGACACAGCCATTTTCTCTACTGTTTCTCAACGGAAAGCGAGAAACAGTTTTTCTGTTTATTTCAATTTCGAACTGGTAATGCGGGATTGTAATTAGTCTCAATTTATTTGCGCACTTTTTGTTTGTGCAGTCAGCAGTACTGATCTTTGAAATGTTATGTATTTTTCTTTCAGCTCCCAAAACATGTCCTTGAAGAAAGCATAGCTTTTTCTTTGTCTCTAATTTAGATCTCAGATTTAAATACCCATCTTGATGAAAGGAATATCGTTCCCATATCTTTATTTCCTGATCTACTATTGGAATTGAGACAGGAACGACTGTAGTTACAAATATCCCTGAAAGATCGCAGCCAATGGTGTATTTGTAGCCAAACTCCTTTAAACACCCATAAAACAAGGTTTCCAGTTCTTTTCTTACATCTAACTCGAGGTGCTGGTATTCAAATAAATAGGTTTTCATGCCCTCAAACTTATCGTATATTTTTAAAAAATCCAGACAAACTCTGAATTTGATCTGAGTAGTTATAAGAAGATCGTCGTCAAACGAATAGCATAATGTCTCAGAAATGCTTGGAAGGTTATCAGAAAGAATCAATTGCATGAGTTCTGGCCTAGTTTTAGTAAAGTTCATGAGTAGCTTAGAGATCCTGGCCTGATTTTTAGGATTCATCTATGCATAAACTTCATTGATTTTTTTGGTGACAATCTTTCACAATAAAAGTTTATTCAATCAAAAGTGAGAAAATTTACAAATTAGTGATCAAAGAGTATATTTAGCATTGCAACAACATAAATAAGTCAGCACAAATTTAACATATTATAAAAGTCAACATTATAATATCAGAATTACAAAAAAGTTTGCAGATTCTATTCTGATTAACTATTTTAAATTAAATCTAACCAAGAGTGCCAGCCAAGGACATTTATAAACTTAGCAGGAGCTTGTCTTAATGAAGAAAAAGCTATAGCTGTTTAAGATATTCTGGGACCAATTAAAAATTGCTATTTCTAGGAATTTGCCAAAAATAAGTTTCAGACAAAAATTTGCATGTTCCCATGCATGAAATTTTAGAATTCATCAAGGCAGCCGAAAATGGTGCAACCGAGGATTCCATATGCGCAAGATTTCCTGCAATGAAAAAAACAGAGCTAGCAGGCATTTTGAATGACCTGTTGCACCACAACCAAATAGAGATATTCAAAGACGGAAGCCTCATATACTACAAGTCTGTCCATAACAGAACAGCTGACTATGAAAGCTTGATTCTGAATTTGATATCTCAGAGTGGAGCCAACGGCCTATGGCTTAGAGACATCAAAAGCAAGACCAATATTCCACACAATTTAGTTTTAAAGATTTTGAAGATGCTAGAAGACACAAGAAAAATCAAAAGCATAAAGTCAGTAAAAAACAATCGAAAGACATTTGTGCTTTACGATGTTAAGCCTGCAGAGGATGTTTCTGGTGGTGTCTGGTTCAGCAACAATGACGTAGATTCTATATTTGTAGATAAGCTGATGGAGGTTATATATAGATTTGTTAGCAAGCCTGAAGAGCCCTTTATTCTAAATAAGATTGATAATTTAGTCAGATCTAGGACATTAAGAGAATTCATAGTCAATTCTGGGATTTCTCAGGTTGATTTGAGTGCAGAAGATATTGGAATACTGATCGATTGTCTGTGTTATGATGGGAAGTTAGAGAAGATAGAATTTGAGGGCAGCTTTGTTTTGAGAGCTTTAAGAGACGATTACATGAAATTGTAAATTTTCCTAGAGAATCTAAAACTAGACTAATAAAATATTCAGCCTTAAAGAAGATTATAAATTATATTAAAGGCTATAAAAGTTCTAACACTTACAATTAAATCTCACAGCTATTTTCTGCAATATTTTGTTTCTAAAAGACAGGCTACTCACAAAATAAGGTTTTACGAAAAATATTTATTGGAGACAAGCCTAAAGAAAGATATTTAATAATGGATACTTCTGTTTGCAGGAGCAATGTTGTAAATTTTAGGTGGGGATTACGAAAAATCTTAGGTGTCTATCAGACTGCAAGGATATTGGAATTATATAAACAAGCACATTGTGATTCTAAGTGTTTATTTAAACTGCAAGTTTAGATTAGTGCTGCTTTAAAATAAATCTAGCAAAATTTTTTCCTAATTCTGAGCCCAATGGACTCCACAAACCAATCCATTTATTTCCATGAGAGGCCAATTACAGATATTAAATTTCATAGGGATGGAGATGTTTTTTTTGCTTCTTCAAAAGACTGTTCAGCCAGCATGACAAATCTGAATGGGCAGATTTTGGGCTCCTTTAACAAGCACACAGGTGCCATTTCTACACTTGAATCTTACAATAACAACTTGTATACGGCTAGTGTAGATCTGTCCATCATCCAGTGGGACGTATTCAAAGGCAATGCTATTTCTACGATTCCAACTGATTCTCTTATCAGAGGCTTATTTTGTTCAGACCAAATATACTTTTGCACAGACGATTCAATGGGAAGAAGCCCTGCTGTGGGGCTTCTGGACATTAGAACAAATAAAACCACCAAAATAGCCAATTTAAGCATGCCTTCATCCAAGCTTTTTGAGTATCAGAACTGTTTAATAGTTTCAACAGCGAACGGGACAGTATTGAAAGTGGACCTGCGGAATGGCCAAGTCATCCAGGAAGCAACGATTCACCAATCCAAGATTGCAGACATGAAGCCTTCTTTCTGCCGTTCTTTTTTCGTGACAGCATCCACAGACTCTTCGGCTAAAATTGTGGATTCTGAAACTTTTGCGATCAAAAAAAGATTTGACTGCGAGGAGCCTATTAATAGTGCCTGTATCTTTAATACGAATGACAAAGTGATTTGCGCAGGAGGCATAAATGCCAGGGACGTGACAACTACAAAAGGCAAGAGTAGCTTTGAAACAAGCTTCTTCGACATTGTGACACAGCTTAAGATAGGATCCTTCAACACACATTTTGGTACTATAAACGCAGTTGATGTCCATCCTATTGGCTCACATTATATTTCAGGGGGTGAAGATGGCTCTATTTGTCTTGTCAGGCTTGGAAAGAACTTTTTTGATGCACCTTTTACAGATTTTAATTAAATTTATATCATTTTTGAAAAATTGGCTGTTAACATCAGTTTTTATTCATTTTTTTATTGTTTTACCTGTTGTTTTTTTCAGTTTCACGGAGATTAGGGTTCCAATCTTAAGCAGCAAGAAACGAAAAAATGCATGTTGTCAGCAGCTGTAGAGTAAAGCATATTACAAAGTATCACAGAGTATATAAAAAATTGGCTATTTTGCTTTTTGTTATTTTAAGCCATTCCTCAGATGTACGACAGCAGCCACAGCATCAAAGAAAAGCTGAACTACATAGACAATCTACTGTCAAAACTGGAGAACAACGATAGACCCACAGTATATGCTATTCTCAGAAACGAGATAGAAAGCCTAAAAAGACAGGTATCAGATTACAAAAGTAACATAAAAGGCAAGGAAGTTGTGGGAAAAGAAGACACAGCATCGAAGACAAGGTACTATTTAAAGGATGGCAGTGTCTATGTTGTTAAACACCGGGAGTACAAATATCTGTACGATGCAAGCTCTAAAGTTGTTACTTATGAATTTGAGAATGGACAAATTGAAAGGACGTTTGAGAACGGACTGAAAGAAATCAGAAGAAAGGATGGAAGCATTGTTATTAAATCTGGGCCGAAGGAATTTGATTATATTGAAAGAGTCAGGTAACTTATAAATAAATATATGAAAGACAGGATTATTTAAAGTCTAAGAAATTATGTTTAGAATGCAGCTAAAAGCTAAGATTGTTTATTCAAGAGTCCATTATTCTAATACTTTTCTAAGATACAATTGAAAAAGCCTTGTTTGCTCTAATTATTTCTCGTTTTAATTTATATTTGCTCAAATCATTTGTTTTTTTAAACCTGTATTTCTTTGATTTATCTATGAAACATTTAAAACACCATTCAGGTGAGTGTCATCAGCAGACTGGTGTTTGTAAGTTTTATAAATCGTATGTTTGCAGTGTTTAACCAGCATGGTATTTTTTGCTTTCGGCCTGTAAAAGCAGCGTAAAATTACAATATTTTATGCATAAAGTCGTCAAAAATGATAATCAAAAACATTTTCAATACACAGATTATGGAAAGGCTGTTTTTAATTAAATTTGAGATCATCTGGCTGGTATTTGCTTGTTTTAGAGCCGTTGCATGATTCCTTGTATTTCTCAAATACCTTTTTGGTGAATTCAGAGTAGTACGGCATATCAAGATCAATCATGGCTCTGATCAGGTCATCCCCTGTAATTGTCTTTCTTGCCTCTGAGTCGCAGATTTCTTTTGCTCTGCATGTTATGATTGCTATAAACTCGGAAGAGCATTTCTGCATAAGCTCTTTGGAGTCCTTTGAAATTTTGGCAGAAGATGGGACAGGTGCTTTCATGATGTTCGACACCACTGCCAACGGTAGCTGTCTGTCTGTGGGTTTGAGAAATGGGCTTTCCTCGTTGTAATCCAAAAGCATGGGGACTAGAATGTTTCTTAATTTAAAATAATCTGAAACCAGTCTGAAACTGCCTCATCACAGATTTTACCATATGGTCACTGAGCCATTTTATATGCCCTTTACTTAGTGTAGATCCACCTATTAATGTTCTAGGAGTATTCTGAATCACAGCAACTTTTGCAGTTAATGACAAAAAACATTTCAAATAAGGAATCTGTTTTATCACAGTCTGTCCCAAGCAATGCAGGAATGTGTTCTCTTTTGACAACAAACTTTTTTGATGCAAAATTTTATGTATAAAATATTTGAAAAAAAACCTAAAAAACTGCTTCTTCAAATTTTAATTTAATTACTTAGATCTGCTCTCAATAATTCCATCCACTCGTAAAAGTTGCATTACACACTCAAAAACGCTTTTGATGCATTGCGTTTTTACAACCATCGGCTCCATGACGATGTTTCTGGCATCAGCAACTTCCCCGGATATCCCGTCAATCCCAAAATAATGGCTGACTTCATGCTTCTTCTCCAGCTGGTCTAGCTTCTCAAGAGTGCATCCGAAGCCACTGTTAGAAGAAAGAATTGAGGGAATGATCTTTAATGCTTCGCTTGCCTGTGCAAATATCTTCTTGTCCTCTTCTTTCGCAGCCTTTGAAAGCAAAATGCTCAAACACATCTCTGTTGCACCAGCTCCTGGAACAAGCTTTGGGCACATCAGAGCATTTTTGGCAACCTTGATTGCATCCATAAAGTTCCTCTCAATCTCGGCCAGAATGTCTTTGGTGGGACCACGAAGAACAACACTGACGGCTCTTGGATTAGAGCATTTGCTGAGCTTAAAATAATATTCTTTTCCAATCTTAACATACTCAAACAATCCCGCTGATCCCAGATGAGATGACGAAATATCTTCTATTCTATTCATTATAGTGGCTCCTGTTGTTTTTGCTATCCTAGTAGCATCAGACTTCTTCACCCTCCTAATGGCTGTAATGTTATTTTCATAGAGTATGCTCAAAGCCAGGTCGCATATCCCTTTTTCTGTCACAACTAAGTCGGCCCCAGTCTCAATGATCTTCTGGCACATGGCACGTATTTGATCTTCTTCCATTTTTAGTGCCTTAGAAAAGGCTTCTTTGTGAGAAAACTCCATGTTAGTCACGCTTTCACCTTTCTTGTATTCCAAAGGCGAGTCTAAAACCAGAATGCTTGGATTCTCGATTTTCTTTCTCATTTGGGAGTGTATCAGGTCTTTTTCGATCAGCACACCTTCGATTATTTCAGTTTCGTCAAAAGCTCCCAAAATTTTATCAATTTTAATATCATTTTTTATATCAATTTTAGAATCAAACATAATCATTTTGGCAGCCTTCAAAGCTATTTCAGGAATTGGAATTTTCAGAACAGTGCAAAGCTTCGTAGAAACACTTGAGGAGACAATACTGAGCAGCTCTTCCTCCTTCGCCTCAACTGCAATGGTATTGAGATGCTCAAGACACAAGTCTTTAGCTTTGGCAAGGGACCTGCAGAGATGCACAGGGTGGCTTTGACCAAGGAGCGGAACCATCTTGTTCAACAGTTCTGAAGCAAGAAGCATGACAGATGTGGTCCCGTCTCCACACTCGTCGTCCTGTGTTTGTGAAAGCTCAATCAGACATCTTGCAGAAGGATGGCTGACATCCATTTCTCGTAGAATTGAGTTTCCATCATTGGTCAGCTCGATGGAGTTCATTTTGGTCAAAACCATCTTTTGCATGGCCCTTGGCCCAAGACACGTCTTGAGGATGGAGCTCAGGGTTTTGGCAGTGTAAGCAGACAGCTTCTGTATTTCATTGGGATCGTCAGAAACAAGGATGTAGGCCTTTGGTCTTTGCATGGGCTAAAATTTTCACAGCTTTTTGACACGCTTTATGCCTTACAAAGTCTATTGTTGCTGCTGTAAACTTAATACTGCCAGTTATTTGTAAGGTACAAAAGCATTATGGATCTACGCTTGTTCTGTCTTTAATATTCATCGCAAGATGCTGAACTAAAAGAAAAGACTATTTAAGCTTTGTATTGGCATAATATGTACAGAGTATTGTGGTCTCGAAAGCATTCGTAGTGTAGCGGTTATCACGTACCCTTCACATGGGTAAGGCCCCGGGTTCGAACCCCGGCGAGTGCATTTTTGCATCCAAAATGGTCTTGACGAAGTCTAAACTCACGACGCCTGTTATTCAAAATGATGACTTTCAATTTTGCTTTCATCAACCGAAATGCTTATTGCTTTTAAACTCTTTTATGAACTTCCCCTTCTTGGATGAAGCTTGACATTCAGCATGGGATATTTACTTCTTATTCTGGATCAGCAGTGCTGACCAGCGAGAACCACATAGCTACCACAACAATATACGGCCCATCTGATAACATTCTAAGAGACGAGATTTGCGACACACTTTCCTTTGAGGTAAGAGTCCGCCATTCTTCTAATGCAAGGCCTTTTGAGTCTCTTATGTCTGGAATTGTAAGCAGAATACTTGAACAGTATATTGACAGAGAGGCAGATAGATACCGCTCTTTTATTGTGAATGTTTACACAAATGCATTTAACCTGTCTTTAATCTGCAACTCTGTGCTGGTTGCATGTCTTGATGCAGGCATTCCTCTGAAAAGCATGTTCTACTGCACTGGAATAGACACTTTATTTGTATTCTCAGGAAATTCTGTAGATCTTTGGCATGCGTATGGGCCAGTGGATGACAACACGAGAAAGACAGCCATGAAAGACTTAGAGTATATAAAAGAAAGCATTAAGTATGGGATTAAAGACATGTTTAGTTTGTGAGTTTTAGTGTAGAATTTTGCAGTTTTTGGCAGAATAGAAATAAATATTTTTCTTCATACTTTGCAAAAAATTTATCATGTCTCTTTTACCCAGCTGTACCGCCAGGGAGGAACAGAAGTTGTGTCTGATGCTTGTAAATCTCTGGCATTTCTCAAATTTAGCTTTGATCAAATTAATATGAGTGTTTTATGTCAAATAAGTAAACCTTATTTTCCAAATAGATCATAATTTGAAGTAAAATGTATCCAATATTAGAATATTAATACAATAATGAACAGCATAATTAATAAATTATAGTATAACAATTGCTAATCTATAAAATTTCTCATTACTTTTTGATAAAATGTATCATTTTATATTTTAAACTCTATTTTCAAGAATTGCAAAGTGCATGTCTTTCTGGAACTGCAAGTCTTTTTTTGGAGCATGTAAAATTAATTTAAACCCATTATTTAGCCACCCCATGCAATACTTCATAGTTTTCAACAAAAAAGGAATAGTTCAGCATGAGTCTGGCTCAAGGCCAGTGTATTTGAATTCTCTGATAAAGTCCATAAACATGAAGCAGCTACAAGGATCCAGCAGCATACAAGACAGTCTGATGGAGTATGAGATCCGCGGACAGGACATTTATCTTAGCATAGCCAATAAGCCATGTCTTAAAGCCGCCATCGAGGACTACAACAAAATAGATGAATCCCCTGTAGAGCCAAAAACTCCTACAGCAGCAAAGCTAGACGATCTGAATTTCAGCGAGAGCTCTTCTATTTCTGCCTCCATCCTCGACTCCATAAAAAAAGCAGACTTCAAAAGGACTTTCAAATTGTTTACTGGAAAAATAAAGATAGATGATTTAAGGTCTAAAATGATCGAGCATCTCGTTATGAAGAATGTGGACCCTTCCTTTTGCCAGATTGTGACAGATGATGTTATTTCCGAGCTCAGAGACGAGAAGACAGATCAAATTTCAGAAGGTGTTTTTAAAGAAAAGGTAAAAAAATCTGTGGGTAAAATTTTGCCAAATTTTGATCATGACAAGTTCATTGACAAAATCAAGGCACACACTGGAACTTTCAGCATTTGCTTTATAGGAGTGAATGGCGTTGGCAAAAGCACATCCTTGGCAAAAATAGCCTGCTGGCTTATTCAAAAAGGTCTGAAGGTGTACATTGCTGCGTGCGACACGTTCAGGGCAGGCGCCATTGAGCAACTGAAGGTGCATGTAGAAAGATTTAAGACAAGTGGCCATCCAGTTGGGTTTTTTGAGAGCGGATACGCCAAGGATGACTCTTCTGTTGCGAAGTTTGCAATAATGAAGGCAAACAAGGAGAACTACGATGTAGTGCTGATAGACACTGCAGGAAGAATGCACAATAAGGAGAATCTGATGGTGAGTCTAACTAAGCTGATAAAAACAAACAATCCTGACCACATTCTCTTTGTGGGCGAGGCATTGGTAGGAGGAGATTCCCTGTACCACATAAAAGAATTTAACAAGAGAATCCAGGATGCAGGCATAGGCAGGAAGATTGACAGCATCATTCTGACCAAAGTAGACACTGTTGATGACAAAATAGGACAAGTGCTTAATTTTACTTTTACTTCCAACTCCCCGATCATGTTTCTAGGCACTGGGCAAACGAATATGGATCTAAAGCCACTTGATGCAGATTACATAGCTGAGGTTTTGACATCATAAACATTAAATTTATATACTGACTTGGGGGTTTTAAAGTACAATTTTTTCTGATTTAACAACTAAACTTTATTTTTGCATTGATTGCAGAAAAAATTCGTATTTTTTATGCTTTGTACCATTTTTCAAGAAAAAGTTGCACATTCCTGGCCAGATTCTTAATTTTATCTAGGTTTTTGACAAAAGCAGATTTAATTTTATGTCGAATATTTAAATTCATGGGTAATAATTTAATAATGATACTTAACATTTTATGCGATATTGCATAAACATATTTTAAATAAGTTATTGGCAATGTAGAATCAAATCTCAATTAGGTGCAGACAAAAGAATAACATAACCCACATTTAATTTAAAACAGCTGGATTCAAAAATTAGAAAAGTCATTCTGTTATAGGATCCATCCCAATGAAGTAGTCGTGGTCAAGGGCCTCTTGCGCTGTAAGTCTTTTGAGGGGATTGTACACTAAAAATTTGCTAACAAGGTCTTTCAAATCGCTGTCATCAATAATCGAGCCAAATCCCTTCTTTTTGAGATTCGCAGGGGCCTTGCTGTAGTTTGGCAGTAGTTCTACGTCCTTCCACTCTTCGCTAGTCGGTGTTCCCAAAATTCTAAAAATTTTATGTATCTGATCAATCTCGCAGTCTCCCATGAAAACCGGCATGAGTGTTTCAATTTCAACTATTATGCATGCCATGGACCACACGTCTACGGATGCATCGTAGTATTCACAGCCCAGCAGCAACTCTGGCGGCCTGTACCAGAGTGTGATGATTTGTGCGGTGTAGTTTCTCAGAGGTATCGAGGCTGCCCGCCCAAGGCCAAAGTCCCCAAGCTTAATGTTATAGTTGCAATCTACCAGAATGTTCTGTGGCTTCAAGTCTCTGTGAAAAATATTCTTAGAGTGGCAGAATGCCACTGCCGTGGTGAGCTGGTATGCCATTTTCCTGGCAGTGAATTTGTCAAATCTTATGTTTTTCTTGCTGTAGTCATCCATAAGCTTCTTGAGATCTGTCTCTATAAATTCAAACACCAGATACATCTTGTCCTCGTTGTGTATAATCTCAATGAGATCTATTATTGTAGAGTGCTTCAAATTCTTGAGAATCAGAATCTCCCTTATTGTGGTTGCGGGTATTCCTTCGTTCTCATTCTCTGGACGTATCTTCTTAAGGGCAACGTAGCGTCCTGTCTGCTTCTCCCGTGCTTTGTAAACCACACCGTATGTTCCTTCACCTATTTTTTCTATTTTTTGGAAGGAGCTAACTGCCATGGCAGGCCCAAAAATCGTTCGTATTTAACAACAACAAGAAATTAAAACTGCTGGAATGCATTGAATTGCTACATTTTGAGTATTATCAGTCTCACAGATGCTTGCTCTTGTAAATTTAATTCTAACAAATATCAGATGTTAAATGCTATCATTCAGGCAACATTTGCAAGTGTAAGCTGCAATTAGGTTTACTTTGGAATCCTATTTTGTTTAAAGGCCAGTCGTTGATAACAAAGCTTTGTCTGAACAAGTCCTCACTGCTAGAAGTATTTATTGTACAATCCTACTCCTCTGGAGATTCTGCAATGACTATTTCATAGACCACTCTATTTGGCGCTTCTTTTTTAGGACATCCGTAAACTGTGACCTTGGTTTTGAAACCTGAAAATGCAAATATGGCCTCTATAAACCCAGAAATTATTGTTTCTGAAAATATAAAGTCGTTGCTTGAGGAGTCCCCGCCAAAAACCGGCATGTTTTCGTACAGAAAATAGGTGTTTATCTGACTTGTTGATACTTCCACCATTCTCTCTGTAGAGTACAGCAGAGGCAGAATCGTATATGCTATTCTGAATATTAAGGAATCAACATCAAAGTCCTGTCCTATGTCATTTATTAGGACCATCTTTTCACATATGTCTGCCCCGAGAAGCTTCAAGTCCTTCTCTGCATCGCCTTCGTGCTTTGCTATATATTTCAAAATGCCACACAAATAGAAATGGAAAAATGAATTTTTCATTTATGGGCTTCTTTTACATTCCTGGTTTGTTGTTGATCAAATATTTGTTTTAAGCTATGCTTTTTTAATTAAGAAAAATGAGGGGCTTCATCAGTCTCTTAAGCACAATTTGTATTTCTGTGATCTACAAATTTCTTTGTGTGAAAATTTTTACTTAAAGGCAATAGAACTAAGGAATTTGCAATTAAAAAGATCTAAGAGCATAAGCATATTCTAATTGCTGAATGACATAATTATTTGCTCAGCTAGATGAATCTAAAGCAGATCATCAGCTACTTTTCAAGCAATATGCTTTAATACTTATTACACTTGGCTATTTTTGAGATGTTTTATTCCGTAAAAAAGAATTTATTTGCAAATTTTGAATATTTTTTTCAAGCATCCGTAAATGTCTTCAAATAACTTCATGGACTACTTGCAAAGTCTAAAAAAGCCCTGGAAGTTTCTAGCACCGATGGTAGGAAATTCTGAAGAGCCTTACAGGATGCTGTCGCGAAAATACGGGGCTGATGTATGCTATACCGAAATGGTCAACTGCAAAGTTTTCAACAGAAATAATTGCAATCCAGTAATGAACCAATGGTATACGACAAGCAAAGATGACAGACCACTTGTAATTCAAATATGTGGCGACAATCCTGCAGATATGCTCCAGACATGCCTCAGTATTCAGCAGTATTGTGATGCCATCGATATTAATTTTGGATGTCCTCAGGATGTCGCAAAAAAGGGACATTACGGATCGTTTCTGCAGGATGAATGGGATTTAATAAGGAAAATAGTTCAAACTTGCTCTTCAGGCATAGCGATTCCTTTATTCTGCAAAATTAGAGTTTTTGAATCGATCGAAAAGACGGTTGAATATGCAAAAATATTTGAAGAGGCAGGAGCAAGCCTGCTTGCAGTCCACGGCAGGACTCGGGAGCAAAAAGGGTCTAATACCGGTCTTGCCAGCTGGGACCATATCAAGGCAATAAAACAGGCCTTGAGCATACCTATTGTGGCCAATGGAAACCTGATTTACCACGAAAATATAGACTGCTGCCACAAATATACGGGATGTGATGGTGTAATGATTGGCGAACCCCATCTTTTCAACCCAGCTATTTTTATGGATGGTCGCATATCTTCTGTGCAGGCTTTTAGGGATTATCTGAGCATTCTAGACAGTATCGAGAGATGCGATGATCCAGAGAAGTTGTACATTCCTGGAATGAAGCACCATGTTTCCTTGGGCTCTATTAAATCACATGCCTTTAAAATGTTCAATTCTGTCTTTAAGAAGTGCCCTGAGAAGCGTGAGCTGCTCGACAAATGCAAAAAACTGTCGGACTACCATAAATTTATTGAAGATGTCAGCAATAATTTAGAATTGTGCCAGGAGGATTTTGAGATGCATCCGTACATCAGACAACATGCACAGGCCGATGGATAGAAATCTTATACATTATTAAACAAGTATTAAATTGTTAGCCTTTGTTTTATAATTATTTCTACTTTCTTCAATTTTTTCACAAAATTTTCACCCACAAATGATAGCCAAGAACTTGTCTCTTAAAGACCGATACAACTTCAGAAAGCTGCGATTTGATAGCGAGTTTGAACTCAGGCCGAAGCATAAGAAGACAGTCAAAGAGATGCTAAGCGTAAAGCCTAGCAAGAAATCCATATACAGCATTGTCAAGTACGGGCTTAAGAATGAGTCTTCAGCCAAAACTATGGAGAAAGACAACACTCTTATTTTTATCTGCGACGTAGAGGCAACAAAGCCAGAAATTAGAGCCGCAATTGAGGAGCTGTACGGTGCCAAAGTAGTTAAAGTGAACACATTGATTATGTTTAAGAAGTTTGCCAAGAAGGCTTTCGTTAGGTTTGCAAAGGAGGGCGATGCTGTTGAAGTTGCCACCAAAGCAGGAATTCTATAAATTCTTTAATGATTTTTGGGTAAATGTTTGTCTTTTGTTTTTAAGAAAAGTGTGCTAGCGAAGTTTTACAAATGAAGTAAGAAGTGTTATTTTCTGAGCTAATTCTACACAAAATTGTTCAAAAATAATGTGATCGTTTACTTTCATGCTTATTTTTACTTAAAAATATTATTTCAGGTTCAAAATTTATTCTAAATTATCTCTTTTTTTAAAAATTAATAAAATAAATTTTCGACATCCTATTACTTTTCACAAGATCTCATAACAGTATTTCACAAGATCTCATAACAGTATTTTACAAGATCTCATAAAAGTACTTCAGAAGATGTCTAAAACAGACTCTACAAGCCTGTGTTTCAACCTGTTTATGGCTTGTTTCAGATCCCTTTATTACACCTTCTTCTGCTTAAACAATGGTTGAAGACAGGTTGTCAATATCCTCAACACGAATGAACTTAAAGACACTCGAATCAAAACTAAAAAGCGTTGAAAAAGGCCATTCACTTCTTAAGAGCAAATGCGATGCTCTTCAGATTCATTTCAGAGAGATAGAATCAGAAATAGAGTCTAAGAAAACAAGCCTAGAAACTCTGTTCAAAGATGCCTTTAAGCTGTTGAATGAAGCCAAGCTTATGGGTGCTGATGTCGAGGGATTCAAGATGTTCTGCAGGTCGTTTTCACCTGTCATTTCCACAAAGGTTGAGCTTAAATTTGGAATAGCTATTGCAGCCTTTGAGATTGATCAGTGCAGCATTGACTTTAGTGAAGCTCTATGGAAGGGCGGATACAAGCTTAAAGCTGCAAAGATGAAATTTGATGAGCTCCTGAGATTCATGGTTGAGTTCTGCAGCCTTCAGAATGCCTACAGATCCCTTGAGTATAATCTTGAGGCAACAAGCAAAAGAAAGAACTCATTGGAGCATATGATGATACCTAAAATAAAATCAACTGCAAAGTACATTGAAGACACGCTTGATGAGGCTGAGAGAGAGGAGTTTTTCAGGCTTAAAAAAATTCAGGGATCAAAAAAGAGTCAAACGCCGTAAGGCTGATGCACAATTCTAGTTGGCTGGGACATAGTCTATCGTTATAAAGTAGTTATTTATTGTTCTAGCATTTATAAATATAACTTTATAAATAAGCAAAATTTTATTGAATCTGATTGTATCGATCAAAGTGTTTTCTAGATTACAGATACTCAGGTTCTGGGCATGAAAGATAGTCAATTGAATAAATACGTAATTACAATATTATAAATGACATGACTATATGAAAAGTTTGATCATATCTAATATTAATTTTACTACATAAAATTGACTTGCCTAATTTTGACTAAAAAATGTGAAATATTCAATTTCATAAGTAAAAATTTTACAACATACTTGACAAAAAGTAATGAAAAGAAAAAACGTAGGTTTTTTATTTTATGAATAAAGCATTATGTTATTGTTCTTTCTGCCTATAACACGAGAGTAGGCCTCCTCAAAATCCTCCTGCTTAATAATGTATCTGCTGTTCCTCACAGCCAGCATTCCTGCCTCCTTGCATACAGAATCTATGTCGGCACCACTCAGCTTATCAGCACGTTTTACAATTGATTCTAGGTCAACGTCAGGGTCAAGACTCATTTTGGAGGTTATGGCTGAAAAAACAAGCCTCTTCTGTCTTCTGTCAGGAAGAGGAAACTCAATCTTACGATCAAGCCTTCCAGGCCTCAGCAATGCAGGATCGATCGTATCAGCCCTGTTTGTTGCCATAATCACCTTTACATTCGAATTCTGATCAAACCCATCCATCTGATTGAGCAGCTCAATGAGCACCCTCTGCACTTCCCTGTCCGCGGATGTCGATGCATCAAACCGCTTGGTTGCAATGGAGTCAACCTCGTCGATGAAAATGATGGAGGGCGCCTTCTCCCTGGCCAGCCTGAAGACATCCCGCACCATCCTAGGGCCTTCTCCCAAATACTTCTGTATAAACTCTGATCCATTCACCCTGATAAATGTGGAGTTGGTGTGGTGCGCAACCGCCTTGACCAGCATAGTCTTTCCTGTGCCCGGCGGGCCATAGAGCATTACGCCTCTGGGCGGGTCAATGCCTATTGCTTTGTAAAGATCAAACTGAAGAATAGGCAGCTCCACGGTTTCTCTAATTTCCTGTTTCTGTACATCTAATCCGCCTATGTCGCTGTATGTGATCGTAGGTCTTTCCTCTTCGCCCACCACAGGGATCGAAGAGTCCGCTTCCGGGGGCAAAACATCCACAATTGCAGACGAGTGCCTGTGGAGTGCCACCGTTGTGTTTGGGACTAGAAGCTCTCTGTCGACTGTGCTGAGGATTTTGACAACAGAGTTCGGCCCAGCTGTGCTTGAAACTATGGCTGTGTCCTTGTCCACAATCTCCAGGAACTGTCCCATCAGCAGAGGGACAGATTTCACCCGGTTTTGCTCCTCCTTCGCCCTGGCAAGCTCTCTCTTCAGAACCTCGATTTCTTTCTTGAGATACTCCTCCCTAATTTTCAAAAGCTTCAGCTTCTCCTCCTTCTGGAAGCAGTTTATAAACCCATTGGATTTTTCCATGGGTAGAGAAAACTATAAAAACATTTATCTTGCAGCATTTGGGAACCAAATTGCAACAAAAAAGAAAATCTGATCAAAAAGCACATTTGTTGAAGTTATGCAAAAATCTTTTTATTTAATTCATGCTAAGTATTGGACTGAAAATGGGCTTGTAAATTTTAAATAATCCCACAGATTCCTTTTTATTTAATTTGTGAACATATTTATTCATTAAGGGTTAATTTCAATATAATTTATTTCGTTAAACCTAGTTTTCTGTTACATATTTGCTAAAAATGGGTGCTTGAGCGCTTCTGCCGCACTTATTCTCGTGTCACAATTCAAATCCAACAGTCTGTACAACAAGTCAACAGCATCTGTGTCCACAACGAAATCAGGATTCATTTTCTTTACAAGAAGCTCAAATGGTATTCTATTTTCTCCTATAGTTTCAATGTTCGATGCCCATGTTCTGCCGTAATGCTTTGCAGCCTTGCGGATCTCAGCATTCCCAAAGATAATGGCAGTCTCCACCAGCCCATCCACATCGTCCATGCTTAGATAAAATGGATACTGTCCAGTCAGGATGCACAGGAAAACAACGCCCACAGACCACATGTCAATGGCCTTTGTCTGGTTTGGGACACGGAAAAGCACCTCTGGTGCCCTAAATCCCCTGGTTCCTGCCCTGGGCGCCCGCATCTGTGGCCTGCTGTCCTTCTCATAATATCCTGGAGGCCTGCTTTGAGTTACGATGGAATTGAAGAATATCAGTGTTTTAGTCTGGGCTACAGGACTTGAGACCTTTGTCTTCTCATACTGGGCTAGCCCAAAATCAATCAGGTAGCCTTCTCCCGAATCCAGGTCATACAGGAAATTCCCTGGCTTTATGTCTCTATGGATTATTCCCTTGCTGTGCATGTGTCTCACTGCGCTGATCAGACAATACAGATACCTCTTCATGTCTATGATTGTGCTCTTCAGTATGAAATCCTTGAAATCTATCGATTGAATCAACGGAAACACCATTACTATCTGATCCTGGTGTCTCAGAACTTCTAGCAGCCTAATGCAGTTATTTTCTCCATTTAGCGCTTTCAGCACATTCAGCTCATCAAGTATCCTGCTGGGCGAGCTGCTTCTTGTTATTGCTTTGAGTGCCACAAGCCTGTTTGTGCGCTTGCACAACGCCTTAAAAACAAAGCTGAAAGTTCCCTCCCCCAAGGACGATAATGCCTGGTATTTGTGTTCAATGAAGCTAAGGTAGTGCGGGCAGACGAAATCTTCTGCAGCTTCTGCTCCTACATCTTTAGCCATTAGGGATTAAATTTGTTTGGAATAAAAACATCTGCAATATTGAATTGTATGGCATAAGATTAAACTGTAGAATACTGCTGAGAAGTAAGTGCTAACTTTGGGATTGCAAAAAAGCAAAAATTGGGCAAAATTGAAGATCGTATCGACGTTACAAACTTTTTTGTTAGTGAAAGCAAGAAAATAAAATGCTCGATCAGCAAAGATTCAAAATTTACTCTCAGACGCATAAAATAAAAGTTTAATTTAGCATAATCACAAAAAACAAAAATTTTAAAGTGCTTTTGAGCTCAAAAATAGATTTAATAGTCATTTCCATCAGTCATGATTGTACTTCCCGATTCCTTCAGATATATCGTATGCTCAAACTGGGCTACATGCGATCCTGGAGAGTCAAACAAGGGTGGATGTGGCTCGATAAACTTCCTCAGACTCAGGAGCTTTATGGCTGGGAATGAGTCCTTCTCATAATATTCTACATGTCTGGGACTAAACGGCAAAGTCCCAAACTCCTTTTTAATCAGGTTGAGTATTTTTTCATTTTTAGCACTGTAGATCTTTGTATTTCCAATGTTTTCCTTGAGCATGTAGTGGGAGCATTCGCCTTTCTCATGCACTTCGCCCCTCCCGGTTGTTGCAAAGGTTTCAACAGCACAGAATCCTTCGGATATCCTGGAACAGTCCCCATTGTTAGAGGGAGGTATTGATATTCCACCATGTATCTTATATTGATTAATAGAATGTCCGTTGAGATTCCAGATGGCCTTTATGGGCATAGTTTTGTTGTTTAATGTAATTTCAAAGGATTTAAAAACCTCATTGATCTCCCTGCCTATCTCTGACACCATCATGTCGATCCCAATGACTTCCAGGCCTCGCTTTGTGGCCTCCTGGGTTGCTTTCAGAAGCATCTCATACTTGGGATCAAAGCACACTGTAAATGCCGAGTCCATTATCCTTCCATTGGAATGCACACCAAAATCAATCTTCAGAACATCTGACTCTTTCAAAATGATGTCCTTTTCTCCAGGATTCAAGGTATAATGGGCAGCACAGTCATTTATGCTTATCCCACACGGAAATCCTATTCCATTGTTCTTCTCGCCTTTGAGCATTATTCTGGTCATGTCTTCCACTGCGCTTACAATCTCTAACAAGGATGCACCAGGCTTAAGAAGCTTCTGTATTCCACCTCTGACTCGTTTGTGTGCGTCTGCAGCCCTCAAGGCATCGTTCAAAACCGTGTCAGCCGTTGTCTCGTAGTTTTTTTTGTCTAAAAACTCAATTTTCATTTCTTCAATTTCATTTAACAGCACAAATGGCATGATGGAAAAAATTTTTGTTCTTTTAAATTACTAGTCTTATCAAATACTATTATAGGATAAATTAAAGAAGATATACAAATATTAATGAAGTCAGTTTTAGGCAAATAGAGAACAAACAAATAATGAGTAGGATCAAATATTAGTTTCTCTATTCAAATTTGCAAGAAAAGATGATAAGCATTGAACAGCAATCATCAAAATTAAATTTATACTTTAACAATTGATCACAGCCCAGAACACAAAACAAAGCTCAAACAATACATCTTAGAACTTATGTTATTTTATTTTATGAGTTAACAAGCAAATATGCTAAGAATAAGCCAGTTTGTAGTGCATGTGACTATTAATCGCTCGCCTTAAATTCAATGTTATACTTTGCCTGATCTTCATACCGAGATATTGTGCACTTTGACTTATTCGACCCACCCACATTTACAACAAAAGAGCATCCAACCTCGGCACCAAACTGTTTCATCTTCGAGCTCAGAATGTATAGATGAGGTGCTATGTCGATATTAAGCCAATCGCCATATGAGACACAACTCTTCGAGTATAAAACAGGTGCAAGAGACTTCTGGAAAATCATGTGATACGAAATTCTAGTCATTTTGTCTACAGAAGAAAAGGGATCGTCTGGGTTGCTGCTAGGCTTGTAGAGCTCTTCAGAACATAAGTCGAGAATAGAGTCAAAGTTCGAAATAAGAATTAAGTGGCCATTGAGATAGAGAGACGCTGGGTTTGGAAGTGACAGAACCCTTGAATGGCCAATATCAGGTTTGGGCTGTGGAAAGACTGAAATGGTAAAATAGTCTTCCTCAGATGGAACTATAAAAGCCTTGGACAATGGAAACTTAGACAGTTTCAACTCGACATAGTCCACAAACTGGCGTATAGAATCAAAGCCATTCTGGCTGAAATCACAAAAAGGTCCTAAGAGAAACAAAACCTCACCATTTGTCTCAAACATACTTTCGACTGTCGCCTGTGAAAACGGGCCCTTCAAAACTGTTAGGTTCATGGTTTCATTCGGTGGCTTTTTGTAATTCAACACAGGCAAGCAGTATATTTTTTCTACAACAATTTCGTTTCCTGAAGGGTTTTTGCCTTTGATAGCCACTATCTGCCCGTTGTAAATTGAGAATCCTTCGATAGATTCAAGGTTGAGCTTTACAGGAACATTGCTTTGATCTATCGTATTAAAAATATAGCATTTATCCCTTATCTGCTCGCCGTTGTACGAAGAAATCATCCCATACGTCATAAATGATGCAGTGCTTTGAAAGTTCACCTGTTTGAAGTTTTCAATTTCAAGCATCTCTAAAAAGGGAACAAGCATGTATTTTAGTCTGCTGGTGATGTATGAATGCTTGTAGTTAGCTGTCAAATAGAAATATTGTGCTTCCTTTTGATTGATTATCGAAATATTCGTCTTCGGTGCATTTTTTGTAATTTTCTTCATAATTCTAGATTCTATGTCCATGGGCCTGCTGTCTTTTACATTATTAAATAAGTCAAGTTTACTGCTTCTGGAAATTGAAAATTTATCTGCAGCAGGCTTAAATTCTTAAAATTGACTCAACTAAACGTGTTTTTAAATAGCCAGCTCAAATGAAATTCATCAGAATCACACAATGCTAAGATCTCTTTATTAAAGTTGTTCGTAATGCCTTACTCTCTTTCTATCATATTAAAATATACAAAAATTGATTGAATCGAATTCTGCATGAATAATCAAACTTTAAAAGAACTAAATTTTGCATAAACAACACGGTTGGCAGAACTCTGCCAGTAAAAGATCAGATCAAAGAAGGAATAATTTATTATTCAATCTCCCAAACATCGCCATCATTTATAATTGACCCAACAGCCTTAATTACCAAGTTTACAACTCTAAACTCTTCAATACTAAAGTATTTGGCCGTGTCCTCGAGAGTTTTCAACTGGCATCCCAACATAATTAGGATAGACTGCTCAAGGACCGGCATCTGTCTTAAGAGGTCTCTGAAAAAGGACAGCTTAGCAATATCAGGCAGAACATCAAGAATACTTCTCAAGTCTAGCAATCCTCTTGCAAAAAGAATCAATCTAGATTTTTCGTCAGCTGTGAAAAAAATTTTCTTATCAGATAAAATGTTTTCAGATGAGTAGATCAGCGATAGGACAAGGGTTGGAGAGAAATCTCTAAACGCAACTGGCAGAAGGGATATAAATCTAGTAACATAAACACTTTGCATCATCCCTATATTCTTGCTCACCTCTTGGCTTAGACCTTGAATAACAACAGCAGAAAACTCTCCTGTAGCCTTAGATGGACTCTGTTTAATACAAAGAGGACAGTATTCTGCCTTTTTCCAAAAGTTAAGCAGTTTCTCAGTTACTCCAAATGATGAGCCTATCCATTCAACCTTGGGAATTTTCAATTTTGCAGGAGTGCAAAATAGTATGCCGTTGCCAGGTGAGGCAATGTTTTTGGTACAACAGGTGTTATCACCTAAAAACATGTTTTTAATCAAATTAACGGCCACAGATCCATAGCCCATGGAAATAAGATTTGGATGGACCGCTATCCGAACAATTCTAACACCTAAGCTAGACAGCATTCGCTCATCCCTGAAATTGTCATAGAGCACCCAAGGAATCAGATTCCCAGCCTTGTGAATCATGTTTTTGTCGCAGCAGCCTTCAAATGCAATTTGTATTGCACAGGCTATTCTGGGCGAGCTTCCAGCCGTCAGCAATGCAAATATTTCATGTTGAGGAGAATCTGACAAAATCTGCATGTCGTTGGGACTATTTCTGTAGTGGGATGCAATAAACAGAGAAAAAAGTTCTTTCAGAACCTCTTCTGTTTTAGATGCACCACTGAAAAGGGTATCCTTACTGACATGCATGAGCACACAGTCAGAAGGGATAGGACAATCTTTTATGTTGTAAATAGAAGGTTCAAGCACCAATGACGTGTTTAGCCATGCCTCTACAGGATCATCAGTCCCATACCTGATCGGCTCAGAAAGAGACAAATGATTGTGTTGGATTGACTTGTCCTTGATATAGTCTTGCAATTTAGTTCTAAACACTCTGCCTGTGCCCTCATACCCACTGACAGTCGATGCGAGGAACACAAATTTGACATCCAGAAGCTTTTTCAGATAGTCTAGCGGTATTGAGGCTGCCTCGTCAATAACCAACAGGTTGGGATAATATTTCAGTTCTCCAAAAGGATGCACATATTCTACAGACCTCTTAAGTCCCTTGGTAATGTCAATCCGTGAAATGAGTCTTCGCTTCTTTTCAAAAGTGTAGGTCACCTTATAGTCGACTGATTTTCTGTAGCCAAGCGTTTTTAGTCCGGCAACAACAAATTCGAAGATTGTTTGGACATTCTCCAGGAACAATGCACTGAGAAACACCAGTGAGAACCCCCTTTCTACTGCTTCTACAATTGAAAAGCCAAGAGATGCTGATTTTCCTCTGCCTCTGGCAGCTGTGATTGAGGTTATTGATGGTCTATTCTCCAAAATAAGATTAATAAGATCTTGCAGGGTTCTCTTCTGGTCTTCTGTCTTGCAAAGATTTAGCAGTGGATGCTCGTTCTCCTCTTCTTTCATTTTTACTATTCTGTCCTGGACTGATGTGCTTTCTATTACTTTGCTAGAGCCGCAGATGTCCATTATCTTTAGCTTAGCATCTAGAAACATGGCACACTGAGAATTGGCCAGAAGCTTAAAGAGCCGTCTATTGAACCTTGGTGAGGATGCGCCCTGGCTTGCTTCTGAGACTAGATCTGATTTCTTATGTACAATTTCCTGCAGAGATTTTTCTTGATCAAAAACTAGAAGTATCAGCCCACCGCCCCGCACTGTTTCCATGCAAGAAGCAATAATGTTTGGTGTGAGAGCTTCAAAATCTTCTAAAATTAGCATATCGCATGTCCTTCCCAGTATCCTAGTGGCTTCCTTGTACAGGATATATTCTGGATTAAAAGTTTTTATCCACTTGCAGAAATCATCATCTTCGTCTGTTAGCTTTGCTTTCTTAGATTCTTTTTCCTTCTCAGTCTCAGCATTCTTGTAACACCAGACGATATCATTCAAGTTCGATATTCTGCAAAGCCTATTGTGCAGCTCAGGAATGGCCTTTTTGCTGCCTTTGCCTACTAAGACAAGAACTGTTCTGTGGTTCAAAGACACTTGAGTTGAAAAGTTATCAACGAGAATCTCTTGAGAAATTTTTGCCATGGCTTATTGAGATTTTGAAAAAAAAACAGTTTAAATTTGCTTACTTTATTTAATTTCAGTAGGGATTGGCATTTACTTTTACAGTGCCAAATAGTAAAAGCAACCATCAGAAAGCCCACTAAGTTCACAAGTTAAGCTAATCATTTTAAAATATGTCCATTCCCTCAAATCTCAAAATGCGAAGTAAATCTCATTCTTGCAACCATTTTTAATAAGCGAAAGATGAGCCTAATGGAGAATTGAACTAAGAATATTTTTCTAAAAATATTTCTAGAAAAATTTTGAGCTCAAGCCATGGAAAAAGAAATTCAAGAGCTGGCCAGAACACATAGAGTTCAAAAAGAAAATGATAGCTATATAATTTTTATTAACAAGCCAGAAGACTTTGTTTTTGACATATCAGATATAGCAGTAAGATATAATCCAAAAGACAACTCAAAGATCGTAGCCTGCAGCCAATTGCCTGAAAGTATAAGAGACAATATTCACAAATTCAGCTTTTTGACAGTAAAGGAATTTGTAAATCGGATAGAGCAAAGCCTAAATGTATTTCTAATGGGCAAAACACCACCTTTTACGCGAGAAGAGTCAGAGCGAATGCAGAAAATAAAAGATAGCGCTTGCTTGGATCTGAGAGAAGGCGAGCTTCCTCCTAATTACAAGCTTCCTACAAACAACTCAGTAACGCCAAACATTAAATTTGATGTCTCAAAGTCTGACAATATTCTGATTGTTTTCTGCAACAAGATCAGCGTTACTGTCAGATGCATCAAGTGCAGTGGTGTAAACAGTATTTCAGAAACCAGCAGTTGCATAAATTGCAGAGCAGAAATCGGCCTAGTTTATGTTCCGGTTGTTGATAGTGAATATCTAGGATTTATGTCACTCAAAAAGTGCTTGTTCGTCAGCTTTGATCCTATGACATACCAGTATATTTGCCAGGAATGCAATAAGGCGTACGAAACTAGGAAGTTGGGTGCAGGCGAAATCAGCAAGCAGAAGTGCTATGGATGTTTCAAGGACCTTAGGATAAAAATCAACAGTGTTGAGTATTATCAAAAGAAGATGTGTGTGATAGTTCCAGGAGAACCCTTGCCTGAAAACGGCACTTGTAAGCATTATGGCAAATCTTACAGGTGGTTCAGGTTTTCATGTTGTCACTCCCTTTACCCGTGTGATATCTGTCACGACGAGCAGAGCGGACACAAAAGCCTCATAGCAAATAAAATGGTGTGTGGATTTTGTTCGAAAGAGCAAAGCGTAAAAAAGGAATGTGAGTGCGGAAAAAACACTGTAAAGAAAAACGCACAATTTTGGGAAGGTGGAAAAGGGAATCGCAACAAGGCTACGATGAGCAGGAGAGATTCCAAAAAATACAAGTAGAATATTACTGGTTTGGTCAAACTATGGCAGATAATATATAAATTACACTATAATAAATTACAAAGCTTCAATGTACAATTTGATTGGGACTTAGATTCTCAAGAGTATCTGATTTGGTTAATTTGTGCTATTTTTGATTGTCTTAGAAAAGCACTTGATTTTAAACTTGAGCATCTGTCTTGACTAATCATTGTTTTGAGGCAAGCCAAAATGAAGTAAAGCTCAGAAAATGTAGTAAAAGCATTTTAGAAACTTAAACGATTAAAAGGAGCCTGAAATTCCTACTGCTGGTTTTAAGTAGAAGCTGACTTTAAGTAGAAACTGATTTTGTTTGTTTAATTTGACTAAAAAACACCAAAATAATCATAGATTTTCATTAAAAATTCATTCTTTATTTTTTATGGCCAGAGCAGGCTATGTTAGATTTGTCATTTTAATTTTCATAAACAAACAAAAAGATTTAGAAATCTTGCCTAGAAATTTAATTTAAATATTTCAATTCTGTAAAACAAGAGCACACCCAAAACACCAAATCCTGGGAGTACGAGGCAAATCTAAAAGTCTGCTGTTCTCAATGTGTGTCTACGGCAGAAATACGCTGTTCAGGAACTGATTTTTTTAATTAAAATTTTGTTTATTCAATTTTTTGTGATTTAATTAAGAAATAAATCAATTAATAAACATAAATTTTTATAAATATAAAATCTACATCTACCCCCACATGAAAATTAGTCTTTTGCTTTCTCTTGCCTCCACAGTTGTTGCTAGATTCAACTACTTGGACATCACCTCGTGCAACAAGACACAGCGCGATGTCCTGCTCCCATGCCCCAGGAACTGCGTCGGTGTTCTTCCCTATCCCAAAACAGTAAGCTCAAGGGATGTGTTAAATTCCGGCTTCTTAACATGCCTTTTTAGAAAATCAGTGGCTAAATGCCAGGCTAAGTCTATTGCTTTGAGGGATGCGCTCGTCATCTGCACAAGAAGAAGCAACTGCAGACTGATCTCCAGGGAAAAGTTCATGGAGGCTGTCATTGCCACAATGAAGCGCATGAATAAGAACAAGTGCGTGGAGATTCCCAAGCGTGCCAGGATTGTTATTGACCACATATACAATGCTGCCTGCGAGACCGATGCTTCTATTGATGCTCTTATCACCTTCACTTCCATTGCTCTACATAACATGCACATCTTCTTCAGGTTTACTATTGCTGATGTCAGCAACATTTCTATTGGCGAGACATGCAGAGGCCTCTTGCAGTTCAAGACTTACAACAACTATCAGAAGCTGAACTCTGTCTCCAGAGCTGACTACATTCTGTGTCCTTATCTCTTGGACAAATTCAGTGCTGAGAGTATCCTAGATGAATTCAGGGCTTATATAAGATTCTATTTCGACTGCGAGGAGTCTACAAGAGTCTCTAAGTTCATTGCATCCATCCACAGACTTGCTCCAAATGAAAGCCCATATATCACCGAAGAAGCTGCTATCTTGATCTCCAGGGGCTGCTACAAGCCAAAAAATCTATGTGAGAAGAGAGTACTGCAGAGATTTAATATCTATAACATTCTTTCTTTATATGTTTTTGGAACAGAAATAACTTCTGTTAGAATCATTGAAAATTAAATGATTTTGTATGACTTTGTGAAAATTTTACACTTATATTTCTCATTAAAATTTTTTTGCAGATTTAGTTTTTAAACAAAAATGTTCATTAAAAATTTTCATAAGATGTAAAAATGTTTTATAGAAAAGGTCAATGAGAAATATTCGCATGCTTCTCTCTTAAATACTCCTTGCAGCATTCATTTATAAATGCTTTGTACGACACACAGCCAAAATATGTCCTATCATTTTTTGATTCCTGGGAGATGCTTGCATTTGAGAATATAAAAGATTCGTCCTTGTTCTCTGCCAACTGATTATTCTGCAAATTGTTCCTGATCCTGCAGTACACCTTTACAAAGCAGTTCTTGAGTATTTCTCGATCGTTCAGCACTGGCGAACTCTTGAATGACCCGTTCCAAAGGGTGTTCTTTATGTTCAGTTGCTCAGCAATCATATTCTTGACCCTATGGCTAAACTCAACAGATGTCTCGTCTTCCTTCCGCCTCACAGGATCCATCCAGTATACTTCTGCATCTATTCTCCATCGGGTGGCCAGATAGAAAATATGGCCTGTAAATCCGTGCATTCTCCTGTTCCAGTAGGGCTCCATAAGATCCTTCTGGTACTTGATAGCTACAGGGCAGACAAGTGTGTCCAAATCAAATGCACCCTTCTGGAATAAAACTACATATCGGTTGTTGACGCATGTTCCCTCCGGAAATATAAGCATCGGTGCCAGGTTTCTATGAATGTGCTCTTTGATCTTTCCTATTATTTGCGACCTGTCCTGCTTATCACTTCTTTTGAAGCCGATAGAGCCGTTGTGTGCAAGTATGTGCAGAAGAATAAAGCCAAACAGTCCGCCGTGAACCTCTGCAATGCATGCATGGCTAAACTTGTAACTGCTCAGCAGAATATAGTCGATAAAGGAGGTGTGGTTTGAAACATAGACGTGAGGCTCTGAATGCTTTACCTTAGTCCCATGGTGGTTGGCCTTGAAATTTAAAACAGTCATCAAAAGCTTGTTAAACAGGGTGAACGAGCTTGATATTGCATCGTAGTTGTGTGTGTATTTGCCATACAGGAAATACAGCCCAATGACCGAGGCGCCTATTGAAAATGAAACTACTCTCAAAGGAAACAGGAGAAAATATCTAATAATAAAGGAAAAAACATAGAGGACTCCGCTTCCTTTCATTTCATACGGAGAGGCTGCATGGAAGCAGTCAGAGAAGTCGTCGTTCTCCAAAGACTGTGCTGCAAGACTCACAAAGTTTATTGCATCATGCAGGAATGTTCTTTTAGTCTTGTCCATGAAGGACAATATAAAAAATTAGTTTATGCGTTTCTTGATTTTGTTTATTGCTGTTAGAACAATAAAGTCTAGAAACAATGCTTTTTAATGCTGCAAAAGACTTAATCCAACACAAAATAGATTGCGGATAGAAAATGAATAAAATAGGCATAAACCTTTTTTTTAATTTGCAAAGAGCCGAGTTCGAATCAAACAATTCTAATGAACCATTCATATTTTCATGGCACAAGAGAAGAGAATCAACGGCTGCATTTCTCTTTCCCTTTTTTCTTAAAATGGCAATCTTCAAAGTACTCACTTTCCATCCTCTTTCGTAGTTCAAAGTAATCATTGTTCGTCCATTTTTTGTGTTTGGCTAGGTTCAATAATTTATGCGCACGGATGAAATTCTCTTCATCAAGCGATTTTCTTGCAAACTCAAAAAGAGGAGCTTTGAAGTTCAATATTCCATACTCCTCGACCTTCTTTAAGATGGCATCTGAGGATGAATTTGCTGCAAAGTTGTACAGCAGATTAGATTTAGCACTTTCGTAGAATGCCTGGTTTTGTTCGTGGTGAATCTTAATTGCCAAGAATTTATCAATGTTCAAGGTCTTGAGTGCTGAAAAGTAGGACTTCTGAATTCTTGTTTTTTCAAATTGCGCCCTTCTTCTTTCATTCTCAGACTCGGTGTTCACTGCTTTAAACATAGGGGTCTGAAGATTGGAGCGCGATTCTAATCTACAACCACCACACTTTCCAGAGCAGATAAATGATTTTTATAAGAGTGACTTTATGGCTATAATTACAACTAAGCCCTAATAAGTTTATCTTCTAGCAGCTACAATTAGAAAGTCTGTTAAAAAAGCCAATTTAATTAATAAAATTGTTGTAACCTCTTGTAATTCAACCAAAAACAGGCAGAGCTTGCTTTATAAAATGAAGGAGGCTGCCTTGGAAAGTCTGTCCATTATTGCCAATCCCTCTTCTTGAATTTCAAAGCCTACTACAAAAATAATGTCAGACCTTTTGTCCAAAAATCTCAGTCCAGCAAAAATATTCCTGGCACATTCGCTCTTGCTATTTCCTAGATCATACGAGTATTCGCAGCTTATTTTATAGTCTATTGCTCCATGCTGAAGAATGCCTATTTTAGCACTTGGATTCTGATTCCGGATTTTCTGCATGTTCTCATGTAAATTATTTCTCAGAAACAAATACACAGGATGGACTGGAGAATAGTGCTTGTACTTCTGCCCAGGACACACAAACTCATTGTTGCTGTCATTGTTGCTTCTTACATCTACTTTGTATCCCAAGACTCCCTCAATCTGCTCTTTCGTAACATTTCCTGGGCGGAAGATCACTGGCTTGCAGTCAGATATTCCAAAAATAGTAGACTCAAGCCCAGACTCACACTCTCCCCCATCAATATACACTTCAACCTCGGGCCCAAGATCATCTATTACATGATCAAGAGTTGTTGGCGATGGTCTTCCACTCTTGTTTGCTGATGGTGCTGCCAACGGCACTCCTATCTTATCAATCATTCCTCTCAGAATTGCATTTTTTGGCATTCTCACAACAATAGTGTCCATAGAATTTCCTCTAACTGTCTTTGATATGCTCTCCTTGCTCTTGAATAGCAAACTCAACGGTCCCGGCCAAAACGCTTCCATAAGCTTCAGGTAGTCCGGCAATATTTCCTCATCTGAAATTATGCTTTTAAGCATATCCACAGAAGACACGTGCACTATCAAGGGATTGTCCGAGGGCCTTCCTTTTACTTTAAAAATATTTCTAAGCGCTTCTTCGTTGTCAATCCTTGCTGCCAGGCCATACACAGTCTCGGTTGGTATAACAACAACCTTTTCGAAATACCCCTCTAATTCTTGTATATCAGCATTCTGTATTTCTTCTAGCTTTTTTATTTTCATATTCAAATACAGCGGGCAGAACTAAAATTTTTTAAAATATTTTAATGCAGCAAGTATTTTTGGGAATTTGCCTCTGTTCATGGAGCTGACTAGGTCTCACATTATTAAAATAGCCTTTTAGACAACAAAGTTATAAAAAAATCTTTTATTTTGTCTGATCACAAAACAACGAAATAAACGTATTGACCAAATAAATCACATTATAGTGTGGATAAATCGATTGTAATTGTGCAGATCAATATTGTTCTTTATATAGAAGGTTCTGTATATCAAAATAATCAACATCGGCTGGCCAATGACGCAAAAGGAAAGCCAGAAAAATATGTTTCCCAAAGAAGGATACTTTCTTTTAACATAGTTTGAAACAAAATGCAAGGGTATTTGCACAACCATACCTATCAAAAACCAGCCGTTAAAAGACTTCAGGGACAAGGAAACCACATACTCATGCAACGCTCCACTTAGCAGGAAGCATAATAATGATGCTGCATGCTTGTCGACACCTGAACTAACCAGCGGGCTGTACATGTGCTTCTTAACAAAGGCATGGACTGGAATATTCCATTTACTCCAGAATTCCTCGGACGACCTAGAGTTCCACCACTCTCCGTAAACTTTTTCGTCAAAAGAGGTCAGCTCACAGATGATTGAAATAGTATAATCGAAGAAAATTTTGAAAAAAAGATTAAAAAGAATGATTGATGCCAGGCAGAAGTTGAAAAGCCCATCTATAAAGCTATTAAGGCTGTGCAGAAGTATGACTCGGAAGAATGCAGGCACGGCATGCTGGTCCATGAGGAAGCAGAAAAGAAAGAGTGAAAAAAGGAGCTTCACGGAGCATTTTGCAATAGTTTTGAAATTGCATTTGCTTTTGCGCTTATACGAGTCTTTGTAAACCAATGTTGGAAATATTAAAAATTCCAAATATTTTGTAAAATTTTTGTCATCTGCACTGAGGAGATAAGAAATCATTTTCATGTTTGCAACAACTGAATAGGTGTACAGAAAGGCCGATATTGTTGTTTTTGAGATGTTGCGGAAGATCAGGAAAGCAACTACAGCCTCCGTTACAGAAATATAGCATATTGCAGGTATCTTAAATCTCGAGATTAAGTAAAAAGCCAGTATCCGAATATTGTAGAAAAGGACATAAAAAACAATCCAAACAAGTTCTTTTAGAGTCAGCTTGCAGAAGGGTATTTGCACCAGCCAGCCTAGCTCAACAATGTTCACCAGAATAAATCTGAAGCATCCCATGAATGCCACCAGTGCAATCAAGTTATTCCAGCCATTCGTCTCAGGGCTTGTGTCTACCGGACTGTACTCTGGAGGGCGATTGGTTGCATCGGAATTTTGCAAATTGTCCTGGGCCTGCCGATTGAATGAAGGCTCTTCTATTCTCTTTCTCAGCTCTTCAATGGCCTCGTATCTGTTCTCAGTCGGGACAGAATTGACCATTTGAAGCATCACAAATATTGACTAAATTTAAAGATCGTAAAACAAAATAAAACATTGATGAGCCATCAGAATATTAGTAAAGAGAGATTCTAGTGTTTGTAAAGTGTTAGCAAACAATCACAACTGACAAAAATAACATATTTTCTTGAAAACTCTGCAATGCCCCATGCAACACAATTTCTACGATGCATCTGCTGTTGAAGCCAAACTCCTGCAGATTTACAGTAAAAATACTCTTATAAGAAAACTCAAATTTAATCAATATTCTTCTTTATGTTTCTTAATATCTTTTCTCCCAGAAGCAGGGCTTCAAAAAGATGGTCTTCCTCATGTGCATCTCTCATTTTGACAACCTTGTCAATCCTATCAATCACACAATTCAGCTTTCCCTCGTTGATAAAGTTTCGAAGGTCTTCCTCAATAGAAGCTGCACTAACATCAAATATCTGTGCCATCTTCTCGAGATGCAACGACTGGTAGCTCAACAGAAGCTGGCTGTAAATCTTGATTTTCATTATTTTGCAAAAATGTTCTTTAAAATGAGACAGGAACAGATCTTTTTCGATAATCTCAATAAAATTAAGAAGCTCCCTCAAAATCTTGTGATATTGGCATTCGTACATAAACTCTGGAAGAACTAACAACTTTTGGCATTTCCTGACTTCTGAGTTGTTGATAATTTTGTCTTTTAACTCGTTCCTGGAAAAGGAAAGAAGTGCCGAGAAGACAAGATAAAGGATCAGCTCTTCAAACGAAAGCAGCTCTGTGGCCTCAAAAGAGGCTAGACATTCTGAGAACTGTTCTGCAGCTTCGCTAAACTCCGCCTTCATAATGTGGAATAGGCCCAGATAAACCTTCAACCTGTTCTTCCTGTCCCAGTCGCAGGAAGAAATAAACATGTTCTCTGCCTCCTCAACACTCATTCTAAGCATCTTCCTGTCCTCTGCTATTATTGCTATTCTTATTTTACACATCAGAATGTCCATCTTAAGGCTGGGTGTGCAGTCCTTCTCTAGCAGCTCTGCTGTGAGTTTCTCGAAATTTTCTAAATCAAATGTCTGTGCATAAAGTTCGCAAATCTGTTTGTTTATTTCAAGAATAAATGCCTCATTTTCGCTGTCTTCTTCCTTCTTTCGCTCAAACTCCTTCAGCTTTTCCTCGATTTGCCTAGACATCAAATTGAAGTCTTCTTTGTTATACTCAAGAATCCCTTTGTTTACCGCCTGCTGGTATATATTTATGTTAATCGTGTTCAGGAGATATTCCCTGAGTTTATTTTTGTCTTCTGGAGAATTCAATAGTTTATATAAGCGTAGGTTTGGCTCTTTAAAGTTTATCTCCATAAGGGATGTTTTATTTTGAGATAAAAACAAGTGTTTCATTCATATAGCCCCATGCTTATGCACAGAAAGAATAAAAAACGGCTGCAAAGAATGGCACAAAACAGAAGATAGTTCAAGCAAGTTCCCCAGACAATATGATATTTCTCTTATTTTTCTATTGAAAATAATAATCTTCCTGCTGAATATGCCCACATACATGAACAAAGTTCCTGGTATCATTAGCATATACGACTATTTTATAGAGGACTTTCTAGAAACACTGAGCAGGCTTCCTTTGGAGTACCAGTTCAAAGAGCTTTTTGGCAGGAAAATCCTTGTTTTGGACTTTTGTGGGATGATCAGCAAATACAAGAATAAATTTAAAGACGCAGATGTTTATTTAGCTCAGAAAAGTGACTCCTACAGAAGTGGGTTGGCAAAAATGGTGCATTCTTATGATGTTGTGTATGTTCTGAAGTATGAGCTTCAGGAGGTGTTTCTGCCTTTTCCAACAATTGAGGTTGCATTCTTGAAAGGCAGGATTATTAAAACTGAGTTTGTGCATGGAACACCAAGATGAGATTGATTACGGTGCTTTAATCGTTTAATAACAAATTGTAAAAGTTTTTGCAAATGTGTATAAATTAACGAGCTTATGCAAGATCTTGTAAAGCTTTCGGCAATTAAACAAACACATGATTTCAGGAAAAAAAATTAAATTTTATTTTTTTGCAAGCATCTTTCCAAGTTAAAAATTTAGATTGGTCTTTCATAAGTTATTTTTTCTTCAACCAGTACCAAAGCTATCAGGATGAAGATGATCCTAAAGATTTTTGCATTTTGAATTTTCTTTACCAATGTTTGTCTGCTGCAAAACTGTCAGATTGCAGATAAATCCTAAAAATTTTTGCATTTTTAATTTTCTTTTTTAGATGTTTAAACTTTTTATGAGTTAATATTTGCACACGAATGTTAATAAAAGCTAATTTTATTTATAATTAAGCACAATCAGGATCAAGGGGTATTTACGATAGTTTACAAGATCATCCTTTATTAATTATCATACAGAGATTTCAAAAATTTATTTTTGTGCAATCAAACTATTTTATTACACGCTCATCTACAATTCAAATATTTACAACTCAAATGTGTCTCAAAACAACAATTTAGAATAAAAATAGCAAGTTAATCAAATATGCTGAAAATTGAATTATTTATTTCGATGGTAGTTGTTACATTCTGTCTTTATGTGCTGGTATGATAGGTCCGAAATATCATGAATTTCTATCAGCATGGGAATATTAAAAATGTCAGACAAGCCTAGGGCATGGGCGGCCATGGTAAATTTGACTTTCAGATTCACAGAATCAGGAATATACGAAATCAGTGCCTCCAGACGGCGAAAGTTGCGTTGATCGTTGTAATATCCAAAGTCATAAACTATAAAGTATGGGTTTTGGGGTTTTATCTTTGACTTGCAGTCCTCAAAAGCATTTATTAGGTCGGTCTCCTCAATGATGGTGTTGTAGCAAGTTTTATTGGGATGCTTCTTAGAATTTACTATCTTTATGGACACGGATGGACTGAGTGATAGTTCAAAAATACTGTAAATTAGGTTATATGTCTTTATGTCACTTACTTCCTTCTTTATTAAATCCAAGCCTTCCATATTTGGATGGACCATCATTGGGGGATGTTTTGTGGGGATTTTTATTAGATTGCGCAAATGCCTGTGCTTTGGTATTTTGACAAATAATAAAAATAAAAAAGCACAGGCACACAAGAATTTCAGCCAAAATTGTCACAGGCCTGTTTGCAGAGGATCCTCTGTTTAGGACAAAGGATTGACAGAAAGAAAGCTCAAGAAATGACTAAAGCATTTTTTTAGAATCCAGCTAAGAAATCAATGGCAATACTAAAGATTAAGTGTTGTATATATGCAGTGTTAATTAAATACCCATATAATGATTTATAACATTAAGTGTAGATTTATTGATTGCTGGGCTGGCTCTGATAGGATTTAAACACAACAACATGGTGCAGACACATAACTTCCCATTCATCATCTGTCAGATCCTTAAGGTTGTTCTTGATGTAGAGCCCTCTAAAATTACTCTTGCAGGACTTAAAAAAGTCCTCAAAAGGCTGGTCAATCACAAGTCTTATCCCATACTGTCCCATTTTCCCAATTAAGGCTTCCATGTCAACCAAATATTCTACACAATCATTTACAGAATCAACTAGAGTGTAATGATAGGAATTGCCATAGATCTGATCCGATGCTTGTCCTTGGAAATCGATTTTGTAGAATTTGTTGGACAGTCTATTTAGGTTTCTTCTCCTTAAAATCTCATTCTTGCAAGGCATGGTTATCAGAACATATCCACCCGGCAGCAAGTGCCTTGCAATGTTGTCTATGGTTGTGTCCACATACTCCTCCTTTGCAAAGCAGTAGTGGAAGCTAAACTGGATTGAGACAATATCAAACTTTCTATTTAAGGCAATCTTTCTTGTGTAGCAGTCCTTAGTCTTCAAAATTGTCTTGTAATTGACGCAGATAGCCCAGGCCCGCCAATAAGCATCCAATATGGACTTGTTTGCCACGTCTATCCCGTACAGCTCTGAGATCTTCACAACCTGGTATTTCCTAAAATCCCCTCCTTTGCCTATTCCTAAATCTAAGACACGGTCATCCTGCTTAATGTAAGTCAGGAATAGGCACGACTTCATGAAATTATGCACATTCCTTATGTTTATGTTCCTTGTAAAGTTCCTCTCTTGGACACTCTTGTTATTTATTTTATTGTAATGTTCTTTGATTCTCTCATTCTCATCTATAGTTTTGTTGTGCTCATCATCTGTGTCTCTTCTCATGTGCTACGGTGAAAAATACTTGACTTTAAAGGATATTTTCTTGACTAGAGGCATCGTGTTTTCATTCAAGATACTTTATAGAGGAAGCACATGTTTCTAATAGCAATTTGAAAGTTTTAACTGATAATTGCAAACATCAGACTTATTTTAAGGTTACGTTCAAATAATAGCGTCAATTTAAGTTGTAAGTATGATGATATGGCTAGACTTAGTAAATCTTTGAAGATAGGTTTTTTTTAACTGAAAATTGCCAACATAAACAGAAAAGACTTCACAAAGGTATGAGATTGCCAATAGTGCAATTTGTACTTTTTAACACATGTATAAAAAACAGGTGGTCAAAAAACCTTTCTCGGGCTGGTTCTATCATGCTATGATTTTGGTATTAGACAACGAGAAATATCGTCAACAGAGCTACACAAGCCGTTTTTCTAGACTTCTCGCTGAGCATGTCGCTGTTTAACAGTACGCCTAATCAAAAATTCAGAATACTACAGTTGGAATCACACTAGTAGCAAATAATATCGGGATAGAACGAGCGTCTAGGCTACAGGGATTTATGTGGACTGAATGTGCCATAGTGTAATTGTGCTCTGCATCTCGTCGAAGATAAAATGTGCTTTGGTTTTTTTATTTGCAAAATTTTTTCATATTCTTTGTCCCCAATGAGAGGTCTTTTTGCAGCTGGAACTCTAAGAAGAAACAGCAAAATAAAGAGGAGATGCGATCATACCTATCGTAAGCTCTTGCAAGGAAAACGATACAAGTCCGTCACTCTCCAAAAGCCGCAAGCCAAAGGAATTGTTCTGAAGAAGGTTGGTATTGAAGCCAAACAGCCAAACTCGGCCATCCGTAAAGTTTGTAAAGTTCAGATTATTGCTACTGGAAAGAATCTTCTTGCCTTTGCTCCAAAAGACGGTGCCTTCAATGTCATCCAGGAAAACGACCAAGTTGTGGTCCAGGGACTAGGAAAGAAAGGAAGAGCCACAGGAGACATGCCTGGTATTAAGTATAAAATCATTAAAGTGGCAGGTGTTTCTTTGGATGCTATCCTGTCAGGAAAGAAAGAGAAGCCATCAAAATAAATAAAAGAGGTTTATTTATATAATAGAGTATTTTACAGTGTCATTGCATAAGTAAGATTTTGTTTAAATTTCTGCATTAAACAACATTTTTGGCAAGACTTTAATTCAAAAAGGAATGGCTACGTTTTATTTAACATGGCCTTCTTAACTTTACAAAAAAAATAGTCTTTTAGCAAGAGCTTGTGTCTTTAAATAGTATTTTCTGTTAAGCATTATTAATAAACTCTGGTCCATGAAATTGAATATTTCACATTTTCTTACAAAATGCACACTAGAGAATGTCTCAAAATAACATTTCCCATCTTCCTCTTTTGTCTCACATTCAAACAATAATTCTTACCCTCAATGCCAAGAACAAGCATAGTTGTGTTTGACAATGCACTGAATTCGCAGAACCAGGACTACCTTCCGAGCAGATTTATCCTGCAGAAGGAGGTCATAGAGCAGCTCATTACAAATCTGCTGGAGGGTGACAATGAAAGCCTGATTGGCCTCGTTCCCTTGGCCCAAAAGAGTGCGAATGATGTCCTAACGCCTACCAGGCTGAGGCATCTTCTTAGCTCTTTTGCTTATCAGCAGGATCTTTATAAGAATCCTGATCATCTTCTCGCGCTCTTCCAATCAGATCGTTCTCTTCACATAAGCCAGCTCTCTGACAAGACCCTCTATATCTTCCTTTCTACTCCTGTAGAGAAGTCAGACGATGTATTCATCAACCTGCTTTCCATGGCCAGCAAGGGCATCAAAGTCAAGGCCGTTTGCTTCGGAGATGCCGTTGAGTTTGGAAATTGTCTCCAGAAGGAGTCTGGATTCAGCAATTACATACAAACACTGATAGTACATCCTGAAGATGACTTCAACACCAGCGTTCTCGAGTTTCTTTTGGATGGAGATTCGAAATATGCGGATGAAGACCTTGAAGAGGCCATTAGACGATCTATGGTTGAAAAATAATATTTGATAGTGATTGAGTTTATTCTTTTAATAAATAGTACAGTAACTTTATTCCACTTGCTATTAAACATTCTAAAGCAATTTTAAAAATTTTGTCAGGAATCCATTTTAGCTTTTTCTCAGAATACTAAAGAATAAATCATATCTAGTCTAATAAAGAGTATTTGATAGAAATATGTTCATCTGCCAGGCAATATTACTGAAAAGCTTGTTGTTTGTAATATTAACTGATATCTAAAATACAAGTTATATCTAAAATACAATTTACATCTAAAATACAAGTTAATTTTTGTGCAACAGTAAATTCAAACTTAAGCAAATGACTGACTATGTTCTAACATTCAACTTTTATTGCAAAATGGCTGAATAAATTAAAAAATTTTGCAGCTGAAAAATGGGCTTTGAAACTTTAAAAGTAGCTCCAGAATTAGTCAAAATTTTGTCTAATCGCAACATTCTTGTGCCCACAGACATACAATCAAAGACTTTCCCGGCTGCTGCCAACGGCCATGACATTATTGGGGTATCGCAGACTGGAAGTGGCAAAACTCTGGCATTTCTGCTCCCAATTCTGCAGCAGACCATCTTGACAGACAAGCCTTTTTTTACTTTAATCCTAGCTCCAACAAGGGAGTTATGTCTGCAAATTTTCCAGACATTACAGATTTTCGACTCACTCAATATCCGCTCGGCACTGCTTTTGGGAGGCGACAACTTCAATCTGCAGGTTAGTGACATCAATAAAAAGCCACATATTGCTATTGGAACACCGGGAAGAGTGGTGAAACATATAGACAAGACCAAAAATTTTAAAATTGAGCGATTCAGAAAACTTGTTTTTGATGAAGCTGATAGATTTTTTGAAATGGATTTTGTCCTGGATTTGGAAACAATACTGAAGAAGATGAGTAAAAAAAACCAAACCTTGATGTTTACTGCATCACTGACAGAGAAAACAAAAAGCCTGGCTGGCATTTTTATGAGATCTCCAAAAATATACGGAAATTACGAAATAACTGAAAATGTGAGCACCATATCAGAGTCATTTGCTCTTGTGCCTGAAAAGTACAAGCTCACGGTGCTGTATAATTTTTTGAAAGAACGAGAAAATGTCTCTACAATCGTTTTTGTGGCTCTGTGTTCGGACTCGCAAAAGATTTCGCTAACTCTTGAAAAACTGGGCATTTTATGCAGATGTCTCCACGGAAAAATGTCTCAGGACAAGAGAAAAGAGACTATTAGCAAGTTCAGGGCCGAGGAGTTTAGTGTTCTTATATCCACAGATCTTGCAGGAAGAGGTCTGGATATTCCGCATGTGGAAATGGTTGTTAATTATGATCTGCCCAATTGTGCTAAAAATTATACCCACAGAATAGGCAGAACTGGAAGAGCCGGGAAAGATGGCAGTGCAATATCATTTGTTACACAGTATGATGTTGAGTCAGTCCAAAGACTGGAGCATTCTTTGAAGAGACGGCTCTCTACTCTGGATCTCAAGAATTACAGTGATTATGATTTGGTCAAGGAACATTATGAGGAAATTAACTATGAGTTCAATCAAAATAAGCAGTTTAGGCATTGATTAGAAAGCAATGGCATTTAAATACAGTAAGGTAAATTTTGAATTTATAGATAAATACTATTGCGATGCTTTTTTGAGACTTTTATGACTATTTGTCTTTTTTTATAAGCTTAGTAGTTGCATTTTACAATGATCTTGCTTTTAAAAATTAAAATTTATGATATTTGAGATCTTTGTCTTGGCAAAATAAATTACAATTTTTATATTTTCAAAATGACTCAAAGTCAGTAGACTTGTTTTATCATGCCTCTTAAAAAAGGCTTGCGCAGAGATTTGAAGAAACATGAATCTTGTTTTTGTAAGTGAAACTAACTGTTTCAAACACAAAAACTAATATTAGATTTATGCGAAAATATATTTTAATTAATGCCAGAAGATGCCAGCGAGAACTCGAATAAGGATAATCCAAAGGCAGAAAAAGCTATTCCACCAAAGCCTGAAAATCCAGAGCCAAAGGAGACCTTAAATAAAGATGACAGCAAGAAGGAAGGTGAGGGCGACAAGGAAAAGTCCAATCAGGCAGCTGATCAGCCAAAAAAAGAGGAAGAAAAGCCCATAGAAGAGAAGCTAAAGCCAGAGTCTCTGAGTGATGAAATGAAGAATGCATTGACAAAGCAGGTTAAAGACGAAGAAAGTGAGGCGGAGATTCTCTTTGCAGACAGGAAAACAGAAGAAGAGCATTACACAATCTGGAACCTTGACTTATGGCTTGAAAGCTGTCTTAAAGGCTACAACCCAATTCTGGGCTTCCTGATGGAAGTTTTTATAATCTGTTTTATATTTATTATACCATCCTCATATTTTTTGTATAGCAACGGAGGCAAAATAGATCTGAAAAAATATTTCTCAAGTCCCGGAGGTCTGGATATGAGCAATGAGTCTGTATTCAGGCTCTCTCTATTTATTGTCACTTGCTATATATTCGATAGTGCTACCTGGCTTATTTCAAAAAATATTGTCTCTCTTTTCAGTGCAGTCCTGTCCCTGCTGTGGCTAGATGAGTCTGAATTTTTCTGGACAGTTGTCGACGGCTTCAACTCCTCTAAAGAATATTTGCGTCTTTGTGCAGTGTTTCTGTTTGTCTTTTATATCTCGAACAAGATGTTCTCAAAATTCAATTATCCTGAAATGAAAGATCTGATCAGCTTGGAAACAAATGCCATAAAAGGTTTGGTGCTGTGGTACGGCATATACATGGGAATGACATTTATTATGGAGATTATAGTATACTTTTTCATATGCGATCTCAAAAGATCATCCTACGCCGATGCGATTTGCCGGCTGAACCAAAAACTCTTCATTTTTAAAAAATTGAAGCTTATATCTGAATCAGGCGCAGACAGGAGCTACGTCTGTGAAAACATGGTGATTGGGTTCGACCCAGGATTTTACCTAACTGACAATGGTTTTTTTATTTCCAAAGATGATTCCGAGGTAGTGGCACAGAATATAATGGCCTTGTTGAAAATAAAATATTTTACCTACGATCAAATCAAAAAATATTTCCCTAAGGACCATGAAAGCGTATTCAAATACCTGAGCAAATCTGACGAAGTTCATCAGGAGCAGAAGATATCTGTGAAAACCTTCAAAGGCCTTGCAAAAGAGCTTTACTCGAAAAGAGAGGACATGAGCCGGACCATAGCAGCCAGGAACTATATTTTTGAGCAGCTAGAGCTTATATTTTCAATAATTGTGAAGTATATCTCTGCTATGGTGTGGTGCACTATTTTCACTCTGGACTATAAAATTTATGTTGCTGGGTTTGGAACGTCCATTCTAACATTCAGTTGGATATTCGGAGACAGCATCAAGAAGCTGTTCAACTGTTTTGTCTTTATTTTAGTTATCAGGCCATATGATATCGGAGACAAGATAAATTTGTCGGGAGAGGCATACACTGTCAGAAGAATAAACCTCCTGACAACGACCTTTTTGACCAGTCTTAAAAAGCTCTTGTATGTCCCAAACCATGTCTTGATGAACGAAAGAATACACAACATGAGTAGAAGCCCGTCAGAAAGACTAAAATTGGAAATACTGCTCAGCTCGGGAGACACGACATTTGAGAAGGCTGTAAGCTTGGAGAAGAAGCTAAAGGACGAGATAGAGAAGAAAAAGAAGTATTTTAGTGATGTTAACTTCCAACAGATCCTGAATGATAAATTGTATTTTGTAATTCACACTAAGCAGAATTTCCACGATTCTGAAGAGACACAGGAGATAAAGAGACGAATTATTCAGCTTTTTACAGATAACTTAAAAAAAGAAGGCATATCCCATAAAAACCACTTTTTGTTCACTGATTAAATTAAACAAAAAGATTTATTGATGCTTTAGTCAATTTAATAGATTTTATTGCAATATGTTTGTGTGGTCTTGTTTTTTCAAATGCTAAAATACCAACGCTCCTTTTCCCGTCTGCCCAGGCTCTGTGGTGTAATGGTAGCGCTCTGAATCCAGCAATCCGAGTTCTAATCTCAACAGAACCACTTCTTGTTGGCAAGTTTATGTTTTTTTCTTGTTCAAAAATTTTTAAGAAAATTTGGTGTTTCTACCCATAATGAGAGCCAAGTGGAAGAAAAAGAGAGTCAGACAAAGAAAAGCCCTTAGAAAGAGAATGAGAGAAAGAAATAAGTAAGCATTAAAGATTATTTACATTTCATAACAGTGTTGATTCAAATTTTATTTTTCTTTAATCTATTTTTACTTTAACTAGGATTATGTTGATTGTACCAATTGAATATCTCTTGTGTTTGAAAGAGAATGCATGGTATTTTAGATATATGGCAATGTATCCTGATCTTGCTTTGTGGCAGCATTTGCTCATCTTAAAACATGAGTTTCAGCACTGTCAATTTACTTTTTGAAGTCTGTTATTTCCGATGCTTTTTTGTTGAAAAAGATTATTAATTCATTCATGCTTCAAAACCGCATGAAAGTTGAAGGCAGCAATGACGTTGAAATTAGAGAAATCGGGGATGCTCTCAAATGCAGCATAAGAGACTGCGAAATATGCAACTTGGAAAGGTACTTGAATCAGTGCTGGAAAGAGAACCTCAGAGAAGAGTTTTCTAAAAAGTATTTTGAGAATATCAAAAGTGTTCTGCACAAAGAAAAAGAGACTTTCTATCCCAATCTTCAACAGATATTCCAGGCACTTAACATGTGTCCATTGGAGAGCATAAATGTTGTGATAATAGGGCAGGATCCGTATCACAACCCTGGGCAGGCCATGGGACTATCATTTTCAGTTCCCAAAAATATGAGGATTCCACCAAGCTTAATAAACATATTTAGCGAGCTGAAGGAGGATATAAAGGGGTTTAAAGAGCCCAAGCATGGTGATCTCAGAGGATGGGCTTCTCAGGGAGTTCTTTTGCTGAATGATGTTCTAACTGTCGCCAAGAACAAGCCTTCCTCCCACTCAAACATTGGATGGAAGCACTTTACAACAAAAATACTTGAAATCATCAATAGGAAGCAGTCCAATGTAGTTTTTATGCTGTGGGGAAACCATGCGAGAGGGAAGGCCAGTATGATTGATAAAAGCAAGCATCTGGTGTTGGAATGCGGCCATCCAAGCCCTTTCAGTGTCAAGTTGTTTAGAGGATCTAGGCATTTTTCCAAGGCCAACGAATATCTTGCTTCCAAGGGAAAAACTAAAATTGATTGGAGTTCCTTGTAAAGCATCAGTAAACATTAAGCTTACCTTAAATTACAAAATAATTGATGAGTTATGTGAAATTATACTTGTATTTAGCTTGTGTCAAGGTTAAGGGTTTTTAGTGATGTTTATGAATTATTTTGTGCCAAACTATCTCATTAGACAGCATTACTCAATAAATAGTATTTAATGAAAATAATGTTGGTTGTAAAATTTATTTTCTTTGAAGAAGTTTTCAAAAAATTTATCCAAAAATGCTAAAAGACCAGCTTGAAGAAATTAGAAAAAAGAGAAGAACACTCTTTGATACCCGAAACTCGGCCACCGTAAGATTTATTGAAGAAGACGACGTGGATACAGAAACTCTGCTAAATCTAATTACATTCGGCTCTTCTTTTACCAAACCAAAGTCGCTCAATTTCGACCGTCACCAGCTTTCTGAGAAAGAAGAAGCTAAGTTTAACTTGAAATTCACACCGTTTCTGAAAAGTATAATTTCAAGGATGCACGATGATGGAATAGGCTATCTTCTTGAATATTTGGTTAGAATATATTCCATTGACACTTTCAACCAAAAAGAGCTAACTTTTCTGCTTCTTCCTTTCAAACAGTATTTTAGCCAGCTGTCAGCAATCTCTAAAATGGGCAGGTCACAGTTTTCTTCTTTGAAGGCATACTCAATACATTCCATTTCTAAGATTTTGCTCCGTGATAGGACTTTATTTGTTCAATACGTAGAGTATTTTAAACATTATCACACACTAAAGGACTTTCTGGACAGATCATTGGATGAGCTTATTGAGATGGTTAAATCTTCGAATTTTGATTATGTTGATGAATTTTATCAGATTATGACAATTTTAATTGATCAAAGTGCACATGCTAAAGCCCTTGAGATTTACCACAGAATGAAGTCTTATTTGGACAGTGATGAATTTGTAAAGCTGCTGGCCCCATACAATCTAGAAAAAGATCTTCTTTCTACCCAAGAAGACTCTGTCATCAGAAGCAAGTTTGAGATTGTCTATAAGAACGGTTCTGGAAGGTCGTTCTTGAAGTCACAAAATGACCTTGTCAAGTATTTGCAATATTTAGATTCTAATGGTATTATGAATCCCAGCGAATTCAGTGTTGATGAATATAAGGTTCTTAGATTTTTGTTCCTGAGAAAAAGAATTGATGATGTTGAAAATCGTAACTTAATTGATCTTTACAGGGAAATAATGCCTAAAATTGGTCTGACCCAATATTTGTTGCGCTCTGGGGCTCTAAAAGATTTCTACGACAGCATGGATGATGAAAGTATATTTTGTGCCATTAAAGAGTCAGAGACTGATCCGCTTTTAGACTTAATGTCAGAATCAAACCATGCATGCTTTCTTAGAAACATGAAGGCAGATCTTTTTCAAAGACATTTCAGGCAAATTGTTGAAAAATGCATACGCTTCAGGAATTTTGACAGCTCACTGTTCAAGTCAGACATTGATTTTGAGAATTTGGTTGATAAGAATTTTAGTAAGTCTGTAAGCACCTCTTGCAGCCAGGCAAATGTCATTATTCTTGCCCAAACGACAAATTTCGATCTCACAAGTCTTTTTTTAGGCCAAAACATCGAGAACAAGCTAGTTCTTGGATATCTACTGAGATCTAACTTCAAGTTTGATCTAGAATTTTTGAACATTCTGTATAATACTGCCAAAAGATTATGTGATTCTGCTCTGATCTCAGGACTTGTCTCTTTTGTTTGCAGGACACAGATTAATCTGCATGATTTTTGCTATTGGGCTAAAACCAGTGGCTTTATTCTGTCGATCAATGATGTTGTTCACACCCATGGAGACTTGATTGATTCTGAATTTCATTTTGATTATTTTTTGGCAACTGATTCGTCAACTTCATTGCAAATTCTCATTGACAGGAATTACAACATCGTTGAAAGACTCTGTGAAGTTGAGGATTATCAGCATTTGATGCAAATCTCTAAGATTTACGGGATAAAGACCATTCTTATCTCTCATCCTTTTGTTTTATCAATAATTTCCAAACTTGGCTGTGCTGCAGAAGAGAAGAGTCTTGGAGCAGGAAAAGACGATGCCAGAGACATTGTTGACTATCTTATCAGCAACACCTTCAATTCACAAGAGATACCTCTTTTGATTAACTTTGTTGATGTCCTAATAGAATTCAGAGATCATAGTTCTTGGCCTGTTTTGAGGACAATAATGATTGAGAGTCTATCAAACTTCATGCATGCACAAGAAATTCTGCAATATATTGTTTCCCATCTCAGCCTGTTTACCAGTGAAGATGCTGATTTATTCGATAAAATTTTCACGTTTGATGTAAACTTTGAGCTTTCAAGTCTTGTTGCAAACGAAGATGCCAGTGCTACCCTTATCAATTCCTACATCAAGCAAAACATGTGCAGTGAAAACTTGTATGGCAGGCTTCTTCCTTCACTTCCTTACATCACGCCTCTCCTCATAAAAAATAAGATAGAAGCTGCTACCTATCTTTTTGAAACATTCACTAACATAATTGGAACTTATTCTGAGTGCTTATTGCTCCATTATCCTGAAAAGGCTGATCTTCTGTTGGGTATTGATCCTAGATTCTCTGTAAAAGCCTTATGCAAGCATTTTGGTGAGTCTAGCTTGACTGTTTTAATGAAGATATTCGAGTCTCAAACTACTAGAAGCTCAAGTGTCATAGATGTTGTTTCTGATGTGTTTGTCTCTCATTTGGGCCATCAAGTTCAGTCAGAGCATCTCCTGGGATTTTTAAGATTTTATGCTAGATCATTTGGATGTTCAGCAAATGAGCAAATTACAAATTTATTTGTAAAAGCATACAAATTTTACAAGCCAATATTTTTTGGGGTTGCACAAGAAATATCACAGGATCTTCCATCTTTGCTGCTAGACATGCTTCCATTTTTAGTCAATGATATTTCTTCTCAAACCAATGACCCAAATGTCTATCTGTTGCTTAGCCAGATATTAATATCGGAAGATGCTGATCTTGAGGAGCCTATTTCTCTCATTAAAAAGATTTACAAAGCTCATAATGTGTATTCTGCCGAAGCCATTGGATCTGTCTGCAGAAGCAGGAGTGAAGTCCTTGAAGTTGTTCTGCAGCATATTATAAAATACATGAAAAAAGGCACAGATCTAAGTTATTGCATTGAGATTCTAATTTCAGTTGTCCAGAAATGCAACATTTCTAAGGAACTCAAGGATTTTGTTGTTTCCAATACCATTGAGCATACTGAAAACAGAGATGCCAGTACAGCAAACAAGGCCAGCGAGTTACTGCACTTGCTGACTAAATGAGCCTACAAACCTGGAATAAATTCCTAAAGTTGGCTATTATTTGCCGATATATTCTAATTAAATGCCCTTTTAAAGACTCATTTGTAGCATATTTTATGCCTTAATTCTAAAATTTATAACTGAACAGATTGTAATCTTAAGATTTAATTCTATTTAATTTAGACAATCTCCTCTGCGCTCATAATATACGGATATTTGAATATTATTGCCAGCAGCATAGCTGTCAAGAAGACAAAAACTAAGACTGTTGGACCAACTAAGTCGTCATACGGGCCCGGGAACCTGATTCTAATCTTTTCGTTCCGCCACTTAAAGATGTAAAAAGCATAAAATATAAACATGATGGAGACTATCATCAGCATCGACCCGCATAAAGCAGAGACTTGGTCGCCCAATCCCAAAATAGCAGTCCCAACACCACCAAGAAAGATGGCAAATTGCACCCATTTCAGAAATGTCCTTTCATTCGCCATAAACACTTTTGGCTCAATTCTAATGGGCATGGCAATCTTCTTTCCGTGGTCCTCGACAAGCTCAACGTTGTTGGGGCTAAGCTCGTCATTTTCTCCGGAAACATTCACTATTTGGTTGTTTTCAAGCTTCTTCACTGACTTTATAGGATGGAAAGGATCCTTTCTGATATCAGTCGCCATTTGTGGAATCCAGAATGGAATGTATTGGAGATGCTTGTACAAAAGTGATGTTCCATGCATAAACTTAGAGTATTTATGCACATGCTCCACATAGCTTCCCAGAACAAGCTCCTCAATCCATTTAGGTTTTGTTTCATCACGGCCTTGGGTTTTGACCTCTAGAATAGCATGCGGAAACCTCACAATTTCGTTCTTCTGCAGCTCTTTAAACGGCCAGTTGCATTCTACATCTGTTCGTCGCCACTGCTTGACAGGGGCTTCAGGGTTCTCCAATGCATCATCAGGTAGCTCTCTTATCATCACAAGATTTGTGTCTAAGCTTAGCCTGACACTTGAGTCATTTGGCAGTTGAAACGCATTTCTTTTGTAAAATGTTCTGACAGACGGTCTTAAGTTCTTTGTTATGATAGCAGACTGTATTTCCTTGTAGAGATCGAATGAGTCACTGCCATTGAGCATTTTCACATGTTCCCAGACATCGTTTCCGTTCAGGTAATCCAAGACGTATTTTTCTGCAATCTTGAATCTTAGCTTTTTTGATGAAAGACCTGTCCAATTGTTTTCGTGCCGCTTTCTCTCAATGAAAACTGTAGGTGTCATTTTAGATCCATACCATCTAATTCTTATAGCCTCAGCACCTTGGTTTTTATATAGCCGGCCCATGTACAATTCAAAATCTACATTGTCCAAGTAGACACTGGAAACACATGTGTCGTGAGAATTGTAGTCCCACCCGCTAAATGGAGATCCGTCTTCTAAATTATTGGCAAAGACATAAACTGGCAGATTTTTGATGATCTGCAATTTCAGGGCATAAATATTGTCGTAGTGCACCCAATACTTAGTAGACTTCCTAACAAAGGATGTTCCATCTTCTTTATCCTGCCTGATGTCCAGTGTTTTCAGTTTTAGCCTGCTGGCACTATAAATCAAGTTGTTTAGTCCTTCCAGCTGATTCAGCTTGTTTTTGAATACTTTTTTAAACTTAGGAACCACTTCAAATCCTGTTTTCCTATCGTGTCTTGAAAGGATTGCCTTGTATCCTTTTATATTTAATCTAATGAACTCTGCAAACTTCGACATTTTGTCCTGAAGCTCGTACAATTCTCTTTTTCCCCTGTTCTGCTTTATTAGCTCTTCAATCTTTACCAGTTTATCCTCAAGATCTTCGTATTCAAATTGGATAAAACTAAAAACAGTCTCCAAATCCTTTTCGAATGCATCCAGAAATGCCCTTTCTTCCTCCTCTGTAAAGCCATTCTTCACTCTTTTGTTAATATTTTCAAAGTCCAAATACTTGTTGCTGTAGTATGCACATCTATTCTGATCTAAGTATTTTTGAAATCTCATTGAAGTGGCAAATTTGGATGATTTATAAGGATAATTCTGAAACAATGTAAGGAATCAAATAAATATGGAAGTTTGAAATGTAAAACAAGAGCATTGCGGATGAAGTATTGAAGATGGTATTTTATAGATGAAACATCTAAAGTAAAATTGTTAAAGAGGTTTGCAATCATTCTATCTTCAAATTTTAATACTGCAAAAAGTAAATTTTGAACAGTTGATCGGTATAAACTAAAATTGGATAAAATAAACATATTGAGTGAGAACAAGTTTAATAAAGAGTATGTTTGTTGCCATTAAAGGATTATGACAGCACATTGGTGAGACTATAATTTATTAATATTTTTATTCAAAATAATTATTACAAACAAGGATTATGAGGCTGTTTGAGATTAAAGTGGAAAAGAAGCCATTTCTTCGCAAAAAGCTGTAAAAATTTTGACCGATTAAAATCGAAGCAAAAAAAGTTTTTGGATAATTTAACACAGCCCCATAATTATCAAAACCTCCGTTCTCAGTCTTTAACTATTGGCATGGAATAAAAGATACTTTGTAGTTCATTATTTTCACATCGATCTGATACTTTCTGATTTGGTCATATATTAGGTTTTTAAAGAACTCGCCAATGAATGAATCTTCGTCTGGCTCCTTTGCAGACCTTTTAAATCCAATCTTAAACGCCTCTACACCTTTGCTCTTCAAAATTATTTCACATTTGTAAAAAAGTTTAATTTCTATTGCCTCATTGCCATAATTAAGAATAAGGCAGTTCTTGTTGAAAAAAAAGTCTTCAAAAAATTTGTAAATAAGCAGCGCATTTGAGAATTTGTGAATGACGTCGTTGTAAAAAAACTTCGAAGTTCCCTTGCAGCATGCAGGCAGGGCATCGTTATCAGCTATGAGGTAGAAATGAGAGATCAGGACTCCTTTTTTTCTTGGCTTCATTTTTAGCTCAAGCATGCTTTTGAATTCCTGGTCATGGCAAGACCAGCAATCAATCAGCTCCTGCCATCCTTCCTGGGGCAGCCTATTGACTTTCAAAACTTCAAATTCATTTCCGTGAATGCATTTAATTTCTGCAAACTCTGCAAAGTCCAACGAATGATGAGCAACTTCATATCTTGAGATTTTAAGTGTGTAAACATTGGTTTCGTTGACTTTCTCAATTCTTTCTAATTTGTACTCTAACATGCTATTTGACTCCAGAGTCTCAAACGAATTGTCCCCGTAGACGAATCCCAGGCTTGATTCTGGCACAATTTCAATCATTCGGGGCTGGAATTCTTTCAAAGTAAAATCCAAGAGCTCGTAGAATTTTGAGCAAACTGGTCTGCTGATGGTGAAGCAGCAACAGAATTCTTTGTTATCAAATATTTTACGTCGTTTTATATCTTAATATTCAATATTATTCATTAACGACATATTCACATTTTGAATATTGCCAACGTAAATGTTTAATATTGTAGATAAATTAGACTTTTGCCGTTGAAAAAAGACAAAACAGAAGTTGTTGTTGCAAAACATGATTTATAAACAAAAGAAGAACATTAGAAGATAAAAACGACTATAAGTTTATTTTTTCTTTCATGTCAGGATCCATGAATGTACTGGTTTTACAGGCCAGATTATAAGACTTACTTAAATACCTGATGGCAAAATGCCAGCATATGCAGAATCCAAGCATGATAGCACCAGTGATTGGGAAATAGTACCTGTTATCGAAGCAATCAATGAAGATGGCCATGATAATGCCGTAAATAGAACCAGCACACTTTCCAAATTTGGCCATAGAGCCATCAAAAACACCCTTGAACAGAGGCCTGATGCTTGGGTCTATTTTCATAGACAAAGCCTCCTTGACAATGTCAAAGAAAGCGTACTTGGATATCTTAATGGAGATTTGAACAGCAGTCGACACCCAAGACTCTAGTTCCGGATAGAATTTTTCGAAAACGAACTTGGAAAACGGCCACATGCAGTCGTAGCCGGTGGCTGGGTAGTTTATGATGGCGAAGGAGCCCTGGATAAAGACTGCAGCGGCAACAACAGCCAGTGGAACGTAGGCAAAAGTCTCAATGCCGTATCTGTCTATCAAAAAAGACATTGGCGAGGCGATGATGAGGCAGGTTCCGATAGAAGTAATTTTACCATCCATGCTCTTGTAGCCAGTGGAGTAGAAAGACCTGTCATATCCAAGATAAGATGCTGATGCTTTCATGCCGCTTGAGCCAGCCGTTTCTAGGAGGTTGCTTGAAATGTTGTAGAAAAGAGAAAGAGCACTCATGCAAAGAAGCAGGTTCGAATTGAACATTAGATAAATGGAGTCGGAGAATCCAATCTTCCTTTTCTTTGAGCCAGCCTTCTTGGTGGTGCTTGCAGAGGAAGCAACAGCATTCTTTTGCAGCTCCTTTTCAAGCAGTGTTTTTATGCCCAGAACAAAGACGTAGATCGCCACGGCAATGCAAGGGAAAACGGTATAATAAAAATCAGCATCCTCTTTGGATCGCTTTTTAAACGCAACATTCCAGCGAGAATAAGACTCAGCAGCAATGAAAGAAGTTATGTTAGAAAAGATATAGAGAATCTTGACAAACCTCCTGTTCTGAGTCTCTGTGGTGTTGCTGTTGACGTATGTCATGAAACAGAAAGAGACCATCATTGACCCAATAACTTCAGCCAGGATGTAGAAGAAGGAGTAAGTCCACTGGTTCAGAATCAGGAAGAAAGGATACAGGAATCTCAGTCCTCTGATAGAAAGAGAGCTTGAAACAAACAGGAAGTCTGTATAAAGCTCGTCTAGTTGAATGTAATAAGAAAAGGTCATGCAGAGGGTGTTCAGCAACAGCAATGAGCCAAAGAGCATTGTGAGCTTTGTAAAAGCAATGTTGAAGTTCGACTTCGATGAAATGTTTTGGGCAACTGTGACTAAGAACTGAGTGGCCAAGAACGTGAAAAGCTTAAGCCAATTCTTGGACTCTACATTGTCCAAAACAGAGAAGATGATCCTGTCCTTGAAGTTTCTCAAGAAAGTGTACGTAAATGAGATGCTGGAAAACATCAGACACATGTAAAAGATAGTCTTGCGCTCTGTCTGTAATACTTGGAAAGGATTCCACGAGAAGCTTTTTTTAGCGTCTCCCTGCTCGTTCTCGTTTCCCTTTCCAGCGAATGGTGCTGGCATTTTGCCATTAACATTTGGGTCAACCACAGCTGAGTCTTTGACTTCAGACATATGGGCTGTTAAAAAATGAAATTATAAAAGGAGAATATTTTAAAAAATTTTAAAAATAAAATGTAAATAAAACTTAATCTTCAATTTCTTTGCTTTTGCTTGCAAACTTGGAATAAGACTTTTTGTAAGCTTCTTTTATACTGACTTTAGAAGAAAAAGCACTGTAATACTGACTTTGAAGACAAAACACTGTTTCTTTGAATAAAAGCTTTAACTGCAGGTGTTGTTGTTACTTTCTCAATTGGTATTTGCAGCCAAAATAGTCTTCTCATCCTTTTTTGCTTCAGATATTAAAAAGTTGACAACGTTAAAATTTAATTAAACCTTCAGTAAAGCACACTTGCCAAAGCACAGCAACAGCACACAAATGCATGTCTACTCCATCATCTTATTTAAATTCGTTAGAGCTTCACCAAAATACAGAAAACTCAATTGTTTTACACACTTATTTTTATAGTTGTTTAATATACTTATTTTGTGCTTTGTTTCCTTAGTAAATGTAATCTAACACTAAAGGTTATTTATTTAAATACAACATTGAATATCTGTTGAAGTAATAAAATTTTGCACATAAACTAACAAATGCCAAAAGTTAGAATCACAACCTTAAAAATGATCAAAAAAAGAATTTAATTGTTTCCTTGGATGATTTGAATAGCTTCGCCAATCTTCTCATCGCTGTAATATTCGATTCCTGTAGGGGAAAGAACAGCAACTTCTATTTCCGTAGCCTCGGCGTCTCTCCCTATGGATTGAAGCAGCGTAGAAATACCTATTTGCACAGCAGAGCTTCTTCCTGTCGGTTTGTAATGCTTCTCCAGATGCTTGGTCATCTTATTATGATCCTCGCCAGCCGCCATGGCAAAACAGGGAAATTCCACAGCAGAATTGTCAATATAGTACATCATTGGCTTCCCATTCAGAAACCCCATAACCAGGGCAGCAAATGCCGGTGCTCGGGTTCCCGTCTTCTGAATCATGACCTGGAGTTTGTCGGCCAAATACCTAACAAAAATGTCAGGTGACAAGGAGCAGCCAAAGGCGTATTCCTTGTCTGAGTAAATACTCTTGCATTTGTCTATAAAATAGTCAATGTCTGGCGGATTTCCAGTGACATTTACATAAATATTCTCCCCAATCTTGTAGATCGATGTGTGGGACTCCTCTTTCAGAGGCTGCTGTGGAACTTTCTTGGAAATGGCAATTATCTCTGAATCCGAGAGCAGCGAAACTATTTGATAGCTGTTGTACACCTTCTCTAGCGCATACTCCACTTGGCAGAGCTTCCCATCAGAATTAAATACATTGTAAACTTGCTCGTTTATATTCATTGGGGATAAAAACTTTTTTGTTGATTAAACAATGCCTGCTTTGAGATCCTTTTGGCGAGCATAAGAAACGCATAAACTTTAAAAAAATAAACAAAAAAAAACTATAATGCATACTTGTTAATTCAGCAGCAATTAATTTAGCTTGTTGTATGTCAAATTGTCTGCCTTAAAACATTCGTTAAAACTACCACTCTAAAGGATTTTTAAGGTTTTTATTATGACTCAGAATCTGTTTATGCATTTATATGAAAAACTCAGGTTTTATGCATGCCTACGTACTGCGCGCTTTCTTTTAGTCATTTTGACTCCTCTGAAATGCATATTGCATCGATATATGTGGATCACAGAACACCAGAATATTTGCATTCTAAAGAAAAGACAGAAGCACACGAGTATTTCGAAGAGTATTCATCTTTTTTGGAGATAAATTGCTCTGAATACCATTCTTCGAAAATATCATACACAAGGATAGACAAAAGGATTGATTCTCTTTTAGACATATGCAAAACGTTGAAAAACTTCTTCATCTTGATATCTGAGAAAGATTATGAAGTGGGCTTTGGATCCTCAGGGATCCTCTTTTCGAAAGAACAACGGCTTTTTATCAATGAGTCTGCCGAATACAGGAATTTAATCAGTTACCTAAAATCTAGAATGCACATTACTAAATTTATTAATAGCACAAATACAGAATATAAACTGAAAAATGCATTAGTGGTCTATCTGGAACTAAACGGGGTCAGTCTTAAAATAATGTCGAACTGCGAGAAAATGGAAGAAAATAATGATAGAATGGTGCTAGGTCAGGGCATTTCAAGAGACTTTATGCTTTTTGACGGAGAAAACAGCCTATTTACCACAATAAATCGAACGTCTACAAAAAATGGACAGTCAAAACTCAGATCAGAAGTCGGTTCTCCTTTAAAAAACAAAACATTGATATCCCAGAGGAGGTGTTTTCTAAGGTCATTTCAAAATGCAGCATTTATCCCAGAGATACAAAAGATGCTTAGAAGCATCAGGCCATATCAGCCCATGAGGACAGAGATTGAAATCAAACTTGATCCTAGCAGTTCACTGATTTTAGGAAAATCGCAAAATGAGAAGAGCATCTACAGCAGAAGATCGCTTGATGAAACTTCCATAGGCAGGTACAAGTCATTGGTCCGAAGAACGGCCGATTTGTTTGCAAATATTTCAGCTTTCGACAGGATCTCAAATTACTTTAGATACCAATTTAAAGACAAAAGTCTTCCCTCTGAGATCGAAGATCTGCTTGTGGTTCTGAATAGAGCGGAAATAAAGGAAATCAAAAGCATCTTAAATGAATCCATAAGTCAAAATTTTAATTGCAAGGGTTTTCTTGATGATGAGCTTTCACAAGTAATAAGGTCTAAGCTTGACGAATATTTAGACTTATCGAGATCAATCTATTTTAAAAGACTTAAGGAATGCCAGCAGCTGATTCTAAAAATAACAGAAAACTCAGAAATGGAGATCCATAGAACCGAGCAACATGAAATATGCATCAGGCAAGATATAAAAGCTTTGAAGACACAAAAGACAAATGAGGATTTTGAATCTGACAAAAGGTTCTTGGAATTCTCTGAAAAGAAAACACAAACACCGCTAAGAGACGTTTCTAACAAGAGCAAACATGTGGCTAAGAGATGCAAGAAAAGATCTTCATTTGATCTTACAGAAAATAAAACGAAGGCTGAATTTTCTTTCGAAAGAAACGCCCGCAAATTTAACGGATTAACAAGAAAGCTGTGTGACAAAATCAAGGCAAATAGAAACACTATTTATAAGATCAAGACAACAAAAAATTACATTTTATACACTAATAATAAGATCAAAGCCCTTAACGAGATAATCAAAGATTCACTCAATCAAGTTATTGAAATACAAGGCAAGATATGCAAGTCAATACTCTTGAGACTAGAAAAGTACGACAATGTGTTGAACCAGGTATTTGATAAAATCGGCGAGCTGGATGTTTGCGTAGGAATGGCCATATCGATAAGCGACTGGCACAAAAAACAAGGAGACAGTGGTTCAAAGAAATGGGCAATGAACACTAATGACAATAATAGATTTTTGGATGACTTTACAATTAGAAATGCCTTGAATTTGCTGATTAAGGACTCCATAAAAACCCAGTACAGCTTTGATAGAAGCAGTGTTAAGTTAATTACAGGCCCAAATATGTGTGGAAAGACTGCATATCTGCGAAACCTTGCCCACTTGATCATTCTAAGCCAAATAGGATATCTTGTTCCGTGTGAATATATGAAAATTCCTGTTTTTGATGAATTATACTACATCAGCACTAGAGATGACATTGTTGAGCTAGATTACAATTTACGGGCAAGACTATATCTTAATGGATCCGAATATAGAACTCCAAAAGTGTTAGTTCTGATAGATGAGGTTCAATGCTGTACAAAAATTCAAATGGCCCTGATTGGAGTTTTAGAAAAGGCCAAGATTCTTTCTTTATTTGTCAGTCACAATTTGCAGATAATTGAATACTGCAAGAAAGAAAAATATGAAATTTACACTTTTGAGGACTTTAGAATGCGAGAAGGAATCAGCAACTTGAAAAACAGTTTCGAAATTTGTCAAAATATTTTACCTGCTGAGATTATTGAAAAAATGAAAAAGGCTGCCTCTGAAAATAGTAAAGGCCCGTCTGACAAATAAAACCAGCATTATAAGCTGCCACCATCAAATGCTAGCTTTTCTTATTTGGAGTAAAGACTGTTATATTTAGTTATAATTTTGCCATTCAAGATTCTTTACAAATACTTTTCTTGTTTCAAGCAAACTAATTTTTATATTTCTTACAAAAATTCCGCTAATATGATTAAGAGTCTCTGGAACGAGTTTATTGCTTTAAAGCATAAAAAACCGCTTCCCGTAGTAACACCATCAATAATCTTGGCAATAACCACAGGAATTGCGTCTTTAAATGCCAGATCAAGCACACGAAGCCTTTTTGCTAGCCCTTTAAGCTTTCTGGCCCAGTCGCTATTTGAAAGGCCATCAGTTCCGGTAATACCAAAGACTGAAAAGACAAAGCCTGTTCTGCTGTTCGACATAAATAACTTTCTATGCTGTAACAGATTTTCGTTGCAAAGATTCGACATAGTTACTTTAAAAAGAGCGTATGCTGATATTTTCCTGTACAGCAATGCCCATTACTACGAAATGATTCTTGTATCTGACATGCCGCAGTTTGAAGGATCCAAAATATTAGACAAATTGGATCCTTACGGTTTTATATCTTACAGGATATTTTTAAATAATAAAAAAGAATTTGACAAGAGCCATCTTAACAGAGATATCAGACGTTTAGCTGTTATTTCTACATCAACCAATGAGTTTCATTCCGATTTTAACAACAATCTAATTAACATAAGAGAATGGACAGGTGATTATGACAGAAAGCTCTTTGACTTGATCCACTTCTTTACAAATCTTCATTATATGGACTTGAAAGATTTTAGAAAGACCATAAAATCCTATCAGGGCCATGACTTCTTTGCAACCTTTAGAAAGGCGCAAAAAAGGCTTTTTAATCAAAGAAATTTATTTTCCAGGAACAACTTTGATGAAAAGCTTGCAGAAGTTAACGAAAAGAAGATAATGGATTACAGGAAGTCTGAGGAATCATTTAAAAGAATAAAGCCAAATAAAGATGCAATACAGGATATAATAGTTAGATTTATTAAGGGATTTTTCCTCTAAGAACAGTGCTTCTGGGATGCCACCCTAGATTGTAGACTAAATTCACTAAGCTCATTTCGATTCCAAATATTTTTTAATATCATTGAATTCTGCCAATACTCTAATAATTCTTAATTTTAACATATTTTAATTTTCTTTTTAAAAATTAAAAATTTTTAGAGATGAAATTTTGTTTTTGAAATTAGATTGTTTTTCTGAATAGCTTGCATTTTGGGACAATGCTTACAATAACCTGGGTTTGTGGGCTTTTAGAACTTTTCAGAATTTCATTTCAGCCGTTATTTAACAAATTAAATCCAACAAGCACCCCAAGCAATGATGGACAAGAATGAAATTTATTGTTTAGAGATTAAAGAAAGGGGAACATTCTTTGAGGAGTATCTGGTATGCATAGAATCCTCTTCCTCCAAGAAGACTTACTTTAGTCTCCGTGCAATGAAAAAGTCGCTGATTACTCACAGTCCCACTGATGAGCAGCTTGTGATTTTTGAGCTTATGATACGAACAAGACTGAGGCATCCTTTTCTTATCAACCAAGTTTGTGCTTTCCAGGACTATGACAATCTCTACTACGTCACAGACAATGCTCCTGTCAAATTACTCAATTCCAAAATATTGCCCAAAAAATTTTCAGTGCCAACGTCAAAATTTTACATTGCTGAGATATTTCTATGCCTTAGATACCTGCATAGGAAGAGCCAGAATTATACTTTTCTGTGTCCCGAGAATATTTTTTTAGGGCCAGACGGACACATAAAACTAGATTACAGCTTCTGCAATTGCCTTGAGTACAGCGATAATGGACTGTACAACAACCTAGAGTATCTTTCTTTAGATTATATAGAACATAAGAGATTTTCGCATTTGAGCGACTTTTGGTCGATGGGAGTTGTGCTTTACAAGATGATTTTCGGATTTACTCCCTTTTTGGGGAGCGACTTTGATGACACGATTGCCAACATCAGGGGCAGTGCTGTCTGTTTCCCAGAATATGTAAGTCCAGAGACCAAGAGCTTTATATTGCTTCTTCTTAACCGAGACCTTTTTGAGAATCGCCCTTCTTGCCAGCATTTTGAAGATGAGATTATGAATCATCCCTTTTTCAAAGATATAAACTGGAATATGCTAGAAAACAAGGCAGTTCTCTCACCATACTTTATAAAAATGCCTGAATATGATTTGAACATGTATCCGAAGCTTAGCACATTGTACACATCCGATTATATTGTTGGTGACAAGGATGGCTATGGAAATTTGTTTTCAACATACAATTCAGTTCATTTTTTGATAAAAAAATAAATTATAGACTAGATTTTTGTAGAAAAATGATTTATTTTTAGCGTGTTTTTAACTTCCAGTTTTTCATAGGCTGTGAAACATTCAATTTCATGCATAAAAATCTATTAATAATACTTAAAATAGGCTATTTTCCAGCAAATCAAATTGTAATTAAAAGAATAACTGATCAAACAGTTTCATTCTGCTTCAAAACTGTTGCTTAAATAAATTTAATTATGCATTAAATCAGCAGAGCAAACAAAGACTTTGGAGTTCCAAACACAAACAAATTTACTAAACTGGTATTTTTTCGATAATGTCAAGCATCCGCTTAGCATCGGCCGACAAATCAACAGGGCTTATTTCCATACAACTGCTTCTAAGCTTAACTTCACCGTTGTAGTTCTCTTGCTTGGACCTTACTTTGAACTGGAATTCTTTGGAAACAAGACCCTTGACAAGGTTGTGCAAGTCTTCCGGATTCTCTTCTCCCAAAGCTTTGAGCTCCTTCGCCTCAACCCCAAACAGACTCAATCCAGTTTGATCAAAAATGGTAATCCACATCTGCCCAGTAAAGTCGCCTACATGAAGAGACGTCATGTACCGGTAATTACAGGTGTCATACGTATAGTTGCATCTCTCACAGCGATAGTTCCCGTTATCCTCGAAAGAAACCTTCTTGTTGCAGGAGTCGGATGGGCAAGCTTCATAATACAATGCATCCTCCTTCAGGTGAATTATTGAAGCCTGGATCGTCCCATATTCTATCATGTTGTCCTTGATCTCGCTTATAAACAGCCTCTTGGGCATTCTCTTCGGCTTCTCAATGACAATATCTTTCCCAAACTCCTGGTACCAGGTGAGAATCTCGACTGCCTCGGGTATGTCCAAGTTAAATAAGATCTGCGAGCTCTGCACTGTAGACAGGTTTATTCCGTTGTATTCACCGACTTTTAAAGATTTAACCACAATGACAGAGTCACATTCTATCTCTTCCTCTGCCCTGGATCCCCATATAGTCAGCCTGCAGCTGCCTGTCTGGTCCAGCACTAGAATGTCCCTTTTAGAACTCTCCTTGCCAGTAGATTTGTTGACAATCTTGCCCATCGGATACACCTCCTTTACAACACCAATAAAGTCTATCAGATTTGTGCACACTGAGAGATCAGATATTTTGACAAATTTAAACGTGTACAAAGGAATCTCGTCGTCCTGGATTTTCTGAATTTCTGTTGTCTTCTCCAGCTGAATTTCAAAGTCCGAGGTGCTGTTCGAAAACTTCTTATTCGACAGCTTGACAGTGCCGTTGGCAATAGAATAAACACAATTGTTTTCTATTAGCGGATAGAAAATATCCACACACTCAGAAAAGGCTACGCACTTGATCTGCCCGCTTTTATCAGCAACCTCAAAGCTGAACACTTTGCCCTCTCCCTTTTGTGTGTTGAACTTTCTTATATCCGATTTTGACACTACCCGTCCCTTGAAGACCATGTTTTTCTTGTGCGGGAATATTTTTTTGATTTCCGTAAAGTCGAAATCTACCTCTTCATCGTGTTTTGGCCTTTTTGCAACTTGCCCTGAAAACAGATTTCCTTTCATTGAATTCTCATCGCTTTCAGGACTCTTGCTTTTTTGTGTGCTCTTTGCTGTGTTCCTTGGCGATTCTCTGCTGTCCTCTTCATGCTTAGGAACGCTGTTGCTGCTAGGATCCAACGACTGCTTTCCATTGGCAATATTGACTGCCTTTCCAATTTCAGAATTCATTTCCTCGTACTCAGAAAACGATTGAATGTACAAATAGTTGTTGTTCTCCTTTGCTCTAACGGCAAAGTCCTCAAGCTTCACAATGAAGTACCGTTTTATTTCCTCGCTATCAAACTTTTTGGAGAGCTCGCTGCTGAACACAGCCTTCATGTAGTAAGTGCCATCGCTCAAATTGGCTTTGTAACGGTCTTTATTCTGTGGTGCGAGCGTAAATTTAGTTAAGCTGGTAATCTGCAGCACTGGATTTGCATACAGAGGATTCTTTTTCTGGCTGTAAAATATCGCCTGTATAGCTCCTGCTTGTGGCCTCATAGAGGGATAAAAAATTCAATTGTAAAATACAAGAAATCGGAAATCAGAACTATTAGTGAACCAAATAGAATGCAAAGAATGCGAAATTTTTATTATGTGTTGTATATATGCAGTTTAATTAAATACTTATATAATAATTTGTAACATGATGTATCAAAAAAAAGCGACAGAAAAGCATCATGCACCAGCAAAGTAAACTAGTGCTTCTACAAACTATTCTGCTAAAAACAAACTTTTATTGCTGAAATAAGAAATTGGCCGTTTTAACGCATATTTTTAATTTTAAATTATTGTGATATTTCTTTCAAAGTAGTTCAATTCCCCATCCAGCAAGCCTTTCAAATCTCTCCAAAACTCGCATTCTGCTCCACTTTTGTTCGCAATTTTGCAGTTAGTCTCATTTAAAAGTATTTTTTTGCAATTCTCGAAATTTTTTCTGTATTTCATTTCAATAAATCCCTGACAACAGCCATACGACAGCAAAAGCCTTCTATGAACAGACAGATTCCTGCCTAAGAGATAGTATTTGATTGCAATTGCCTGCTCGAATGGCAAAGATTCTGCAACTTCATATAGTCTGTCTTCACTAAGGTACAGCAGCAAAATGTCAGTTGAAAGGAAATGATTTGATAGTCTATGTCCTAGCAATACTTTGCACAGCTCAATCATTCTTGTATTTTTTTCCTGGCGGCTGAAATTAGTAAATACAACCAGAGCCTTCTCGTATTCCTTGTTCACAAAAAATGCATCTCCCAGAATACTATTGGCATTCACAGAGGTGCCAAAAAGACCTTTGATCACGCTGATCCCAGAATTCCCATTGATTACTCGTTTCATTTTCATATAATATAAACTTTCAGCAGATTTGCAGCTGTCGTAGAACTTGTCGTCATTCCAATCAGGATCGTAGTCAAATATAATTTTCTGAGATTGTGCTGTGGTTGAAGGTGACTTTACATATATTTCCATATGTGGAATTGTCTCATCCTCAGGCATATGCTTTTCCATTACTTGCATAGGATCCTCATCATTAAAGATAGCCTCTACGATTCTTGAAAAGTAGTTTTTTATTGGTGTTCTGATCAAGAACCGATGGATTTTCGAGATTCGGGACAAAAATTCTTCTTTTTGTCCGAAAGAATCATTAAATTCAATTTTTAGAGGCGTCTTGTTTAGAAAATCCTTCATAAGGGCTATTTAAAAGCATTGTTTGCTCTATTCTATTTTCATGTGATGACTGCCAGAATGCAGATGTTCAGAGGTTGTCCCTTCTGCCACATCACCGCAGAAGACACTTCTCTCTTTTCATAAGGTTGCTATTTAAAGAGAAACAGGGTTAGTTCTACTTGTTTAAGACAGTTTCTCAAGAGAATATAAAAAAGTAAAGGATTTAATCTCTGCCTCTTCTTGGACATCAGGTTTGAGGCAATCTTAAAAAAGAATAAAATCAATGTCATCTTTCTGCAAAAACCGCTCTTTGATGTTGTACAAATGGTATTTCAGAATGCCAGTTCCCTCTCCGAAATCCAACTGTTTAACCACATCATTATTCATTCCAATATCGAGAATATCAAACATATCTATTGACAGAGATTTTGCAAATCCAATGCAATCGGAAATAATCTTCCATGACCCACTCCAGTAGTACAAATAGGCCCTTTTTACCACTCTGTTGCTTTCTGTGCACTTTGTGTCCACAACAAAGAACGAGGCAAACTCCTGCTCTTCTTCATTGAATATTGTATAAATAGCGTCATTTCTTGTTTTAAAGTTGTAAAAAAATGACTCGCGATCAAACTCTTCGTGCAGCACAAATTTCCTGTACTTTTCTTGATAAAGCCTATAAATGTTGTCTAAATCTCTGTCGGAGGCAAATCTTGTGTTATTTCTCACTTCTCGCATTTTAGGAGCTTCATAACAACTGCTTATCAGCTCGACCTCTTTTAAAATGCCTAGATTGATTGGATAGTGATAATACTCAGCCCTGGCGATGCTAAATCCATAGTCCTTTTCTGCCGTAAAAATGGCCTGGAATATGCCATTCTTGTTCGCTATGCGTGTGATCTCCCTTATCATCATTGGTGCCAGCCCCAAGCTTCTATAGTCTCGGTCTAGGCACAGGAAGTTCACACTGATTATTTTGTAGTTTTGTTCTCTCAAAACCAGGTTGTGCTCCCTTCCCATAATGTATCCGATCATTTTATTACTATCAAAGAGCCCCATGCTGTATTCAGGGCTGTGCTTGGGATATCCGAACAGAAAGCTCATGAAGTCTTTAGAATAGGATAGCCTGTAAGAAGATGTGATATCCTCAACGTAGAACTTGGTCAAAAAGTCGCATATGTCATCCAAATTATCGACTGTTTTCCACGCTAGTCCATCTGGAAGGCTGCTGTCCAGTTTCGCTACTTTTTTGGAGTCATCGATGATCCCTTTGGACTCTCCTCGGTCAACCGGCTGTGTGTTCCAGAATTTCCTGGGCATTTGGGTGGATTATTGATTCCTTTATAAAGTCATAAGTTGATTGAAAAACAGAGATAAATAAAGTGTAGGGCAAAAAATGCGGCATTGTTTCTAGCATTTTCAGATTTTACTAGCAAAATCTATTTACAGAAGAATATCCAATCTTAATGGAATTCTAGTTTACAAAATGAATTATAAATGATTTCAGATGGTTTGCCATTTAACAGAACAAAGGATTGAAACAATGTTATAAAATATGAAGAATTTTGTGTTCGGTTCTAAATTTAAAAAAGTAATACATTCTCTGAATCACAAAGTATAATGCTTTGTGTTTCTATTATTGGAAAATAAACATACATTTCTAACAAATTTTGATCAAAAAATTTTATTTTTTACTTATGATGGTTGAGTCAATCTTGACAACAGTCTCTGCAGCATTAAAAGCCGCCTTAATCATGTTTATTTTAACCTCAAGTGGCTCGAAAACACCGATAGCCGTCATGTCCTCCACCCCGGTCAAACTTACACCCGCGTAAGCATTCTCTGAATGCGATTTCCGCAGGTTTTGCAGATTCAGTATGGGGTCTAATCCAAAATTGGTTGCCAGCTGCGATGGTATACGCTCAAACGCCTTGGATATTGCTTTGTAGACAAACATCTCCTCATTTCCCACAGAGAATGCCACATCTCTAAAGTGCTTGCTTAGCTCCATCTCTGTAGATCCGCCTCCACAGACGATCTGCTTGTGCTTTAGGGTAGTGCGTATCACGCATATGGCATCATGGACAGCCCTTTCAACTTCATCCAACACTTCATTTCCCGGTCCTCTCAAAATTAAGGTATGTGATTTGGCTGCTTTGCTTTCAAAGTAGTTATACCTGACATTTCCTAGTTGTCTCTCTTCAAAAAGATCGCAAGATCCGAGACTAATAAATTTTGTGGAACTAGTTATTTTTCCACCGCACGCTTTAATGATTCCATCCAAATCCTTAACTCTGCCTGCAGAGAATATTCCGTTGGCAGCAAAATATTGGGTGGCATAGTCGCCTATAGGCAGCGAGCTTAGAACTACCTTTGCACCACTTTGGACAATGTCATCAAGCTTGTCTTTTATGATCTTCCACTCGCTGTCAACCATCTTTTGGTACTCCTCAATGCTGCTAATCTTTAGTTCCGCATTCTCCCTTTCGCTTTTCCATTCCAATTCGATATTAGCACAAAGTATCTTGGGATTGACTATCTTTTTGGGCTGCTGCTCATATCCGGCATACGTAAACGTCTTTTCAAAGGCAACGCCGTCTACGAGAAATGAATCCTTCAAAGATCCGCCCTGGATTTTCTGGATCTGAAGATCGTCTTCACAGGACAGTCCCTGCACCAAGAGCTGGGCAAAGTGCGATTTGTAGTTCCTAACATTTTTCGAGTTCAACGATGTCTCAGCTAGTTTTAGCAGATTTTCTTCTGTAAACTCTATTTTTAGCGATCTCAGCTTCTCAATGCTGCTTATTCTTGCTTCTTTAAGAACCTTTTTTATGGTGCTAGCCGGAAAGCCTTCCATCAGCAGAGGCTTGAGGCCATTTAAAATGTAAGATGTTAGCAGAACAACGCTGGTTGTGCCGTCTCCAACTTCATTATCTTGCGATTTGCTCAGAGAAGCCAGCATTTTTGCTACTGGATGCTTGAATGACATATTTTCCAGTATTGTTGCCCCGTCATTGGTGAGGAGAAGCTTTTTCCCGTAGAAAAGCTTGTCCAGCCCGTGTGGCCCCAGTGTCGAGGCCAAAGTTGCTGCAATTGTGTCACAGATTTCGATGTTAGCACACATCTGTGCCACACCAGATCTTGCATCCTGGATACGCTCCGGCTGGAATAAAAACTGGGTCATTTGGGCTAAAAAGTTTTAATGTTTAAATTAGAGCATTTGGCATGCTCAAGACTTGGAAAATAAGAGAGAAGTTCCGTATGCTTATTTTTGCGGAACAAAATAGAAGCTAAGGATTATAAAAGATATTTAATTCACAAAACTCACCTTCTACACAGTATCCTCCTGAGCAGGAAGATTAAAAGACAATAGCACACCAACAAGCAAATCAGATCACGGATGAAGCACCAAAACACGGGCGTGTTGAAGATTACATCTCCATATTCAGGACTCTGCTGGGAGAAACTAGATTTATAACTTGACAAATAGGCTACCGAAAACCCCAAATAGACTGCACTTAGGAAAAAAGTAATCAAAGAAATGATGTAGCCATTTTCTGTTTCATATTCGCTTGGGCTTTTTCTGGGAATACTGAAATGAACATGCTTCGGTATTTCTGATTCAAATTTACCTTCACTATCTAGGCTCATATCTGCTACCTTTCCTGCACTATCTAGACTCGTTTCTATTACCCTCGCCATCAAGGGCTTTGCAAGATAGATTTTATGCAAAAAACATTATTTAATTATGACAGCGTAATTTTAATTTCTCAATTAAGTGACAAAAAAGCTGTCTTATTCTATCTAAAGATAGTTATCATAAATATATTTGCTTTCAAATGCTAAAAGTGTAATCTTGGCTTTATTTGAATTATGTCATGCATATTCTCTAGCAATAGAATAGGTAAGAATTTTAAAAAACAAGATTGTTCAGATGTTTCTTATTGAGAAAACAATAAATACATTGAACAAACAGATTCTAAATCTTTCTTAGGTTTCATAAAAGTAAAGTTGCTTAATTTAGTACAATAAGCATCTGTGATTAAATTAATAAATCAGAAACTTCATGAGTTAGCAAGATAATTAGAACAGGAAAATCATCAATTAGAGGCAGAATTACATCAAATAATCTTATATTGATATTTGTAGAAAACTTTATCATGTTTGCTTTAAAAAATAACTAACTCGGCTAAGATTGTGCCATTACAATAAAATTGTCTAAGCTATCAACAAAAATACGTGAGATTAAGCATTTGTAAGTTACATTCAAGAGCTGCTGTTGCAACTTAGCATAAACAAGAAAAACACAAAAATAATGCCAGCGTTTATTGTTGGGTAGATGTCTCTAAAGCAGTTTTAATTCGGGACACCTGGGAACTGGACATGGAAGAAACTAGCTTCTCACCAAATGTCTTCGGAACTATGGTAGTCAGCAGCTTTCTCGTATACTCGTATGCATCAAAATTATCCAAAACAGTTTCAAAATAAATGTCTTCTGGAATAGACTCGGCTGTTCCGTCGGAATACTCTTCTTCCATCTCGTCATTATTGGCCTCCTCTATCAGTTTATGTCTCTTCTTTATAGCATCTGACAAAGTGCAAAGGGTATCGGAAAAAACCTCTGCAATATGCTCGTGGTTGACCTGTGCAGGGAAGCTTAGCTTAAATATGTGCCCAATAAACACAACAAAAAGCTTCTTGTCGTAGACTCTCTTAAACTTGTTCTTATGCGCATAAATCTCATTGAAGAATTGCGGAGTAAAGGAACCGAGGGCGGCAAGGGATGCCTCTGGAGAGACAATGAAGCAGTTCATTATAGACTCTAAGGCAAACAAAGGCAGATCGCTGTAGGAGCAAACCAAATCATAGTTGCTCACAATCTTATGCAGTATTGCGGGTATGATGTTGTGGTTCAGGGAGTGGACAGCAGCTCCTGCATTGAGCATAAGGCTGTCAATGATGCGGCAGGCAGCCTCAAAGTCCTCATCATAAAGATCGCTCTCCGAACTGTCGATCGGCATGAACATATTGATAATGTTATAAATGAGTTCCACAGTGGTGGGATTAATCATTGAGTCACGGCCGAAGGAAAGATAATTGTCAATAAAGTCACCAATCTCGCGCGGATAAAGAGAAAGCTCGTCCTTGTCTACTGACAAAGCGATGGTGAAAATCTCAAACATGCTTTCATTGATCTGCTTCAGAACAAATAAGAAACTGTTGATCAGGTCGAATGATTCTTGGAAGAAGTCAGTCTTGTTGTGCTTGAAAATGTAAAAGACAATGGCTGATGCAGACTGGTAAAGCGATTTGACAATATCTGGTTTGTCCTCGGCTGTAATAACAAGCTTTTCGATAGTTGTGATGTATCCTGAGATTGCGGCAAATTTGTCCTGGTTTTCCGACTCGATCTTGTCCATAAACCCCGTAACAATCGACTTCACAAACTCTGGTGCGCAGATTGTGATTTCGTCATTAAAGCAATCGATAATAGAGTCCATAAGGGTCGAAAGAGACTCCAGAAAGTATATCTTAGAGAAAAGAAGTGTCTTCTCGAAAAGGCTAGCGATTATGGGCTTGAACATGCTCTTCAGCGAATCATTGTAGAAAAATACATTCAGCGAGAGGCAAGCCTCCACAGGCAATGTCTGGTGATCAGAGACCGTGAAAGAAACAATCAAATTCAAGGCTTCGAGGATTGAGTTGTCAGAAATGTCTATCTGCTCGGTAAGAGAAAGGAAGTAGAGCGACTGGGAAACCAGGAATTCGTGTGGCGACTTCAGATCAGAAAAAATGTGCTTTCTGATCAGCTCGTAAAATCCTTCCTCCTTGTAAACCTTGACCAGGTTCTTCTGAGAGTTTGCCAGCAGGCCAATGACGCCAAAACGCATAGGCGCATTAGTGTCATCAGTAGGAGAATTCAAAAAGGTCACTAAAGAGTTGAGAATCGCAACTTCTATGTCCTTGTCACAACGAAGAATTTCCTCAAAAAGCTCTGCAGTACAGCTCCTGATGTCACTGTTGTTATAATTGTACCGTTCTCTCAGATACTCATTAGGATCGTATTCAAAACAGTCTCTCAGCTTCTCATCAAAGCTTTGGTGTGGGAAAATGAAAGACGTGAGAAGAAACATGTAATTTGTCTTTATATAGTGCCTTGTGTGCTTGTGGCCTGCGAAGAGACAAAAGAAGTCAGAACATATCATTGGAACCTTAGCATGGTGCTTTTTGCCAGCGAGAACTTCCGCTAGGAATTTGGAAAAAGTCGTAAACAACAGGCTCAGCGTTTCTTCTTTTTTCACAAAATCAACCATGTCGCCATTCTTGAAATACTTCTTGAGACCCTTGTTGCTGAACTTATAAAGAAAATACGATGCCCATCTCTGCATCTTCGACAGACCATCGTTTTCTTTCTCCTCAATATTCAGAATCTGTATGGCTAGGTTAAAGAATCCAATAGCCACATCAATTCTGTGAAGGAAGTCTGGGAGATTGTAGCTCAAGTACGACTTGGCCACTATCTTCATGCAAAGAGCAGCATGAGAGTAGCGCTTGTTGGCGAGGAACTCGGAAAACTTGGCTGTGAGTATGTTTCCGTACTTGTTGAAAATAATATCTAGAATCCCTTCCAGATTATACTTCAGGGTCTCTGCCTTGAATACTTCTTCATACAAAACCAGTGCTACGTGGCAGTCAGCGCTGCTCGTGCTCGACAAAAATGCCCCTGACTTCATAAAAATACTCTCGATTGTACTCTTCTCTGATTTCTCGAATATGCACTGCAACACTCTTTGGTAGGCCATCTTAGGATACTTGTCCTCTATCTTCAGAAGAGAGAGAATGTTTTCCTCGATGTCTGAAGAAATAGGACGAATCTCTGGTGCGTTCCAGTTTCGTTCTATGATGTTCATAAAATAAATTGAGGAAATTTGCTGCATTTGCTTGTCTTGCGACTCTTTCATAAGAACATTCCGAATGAAGTTTATAAAGTCCATGTTTTTTTCCAGTGCTTTCAGCTGGGCCTCCGCACCATTTCGCAGATTTTCATGCGGACTTAAAGTCTGAAGTAGAAGTTGCTTCACTTTCTGATCCATTTGGGGAGGAATTTTTGCTCAAAAAATTTTACAAAAGTATAGCATTTCCACAAGAAAACAATTCTCAGAAAAATTTTAAGTTTGAATTTGAAAAAGAGAAAACTGCTTTTTTATTCAAAAACCTCTTGTTTTTGCAAAATGTGTGTGCTGGCAGCTGTTTGTACAAATAAAGTATGTTTATAAATCCTAAAGTAAGGGGAAAATACTATGTGGAGAACTTTAAATAAACAAGATTAATCTCTATTGGACAATTTATTATGAGAGTAAAGGTGATGTAATATTTCAATTCACAAATAACTCTTACCTTTAGCAGTTGTAGGTTTCCAAAAATAGCTTTCTTCTGTTTTCATTATCTAAATTGTGTATGCCTAATTAAACAGGCCTTCTGACAAAATGATAAGACTTACGTTGCAACCAAAGACAATATGTTGAATGAGTATCTCTCTGTGTTTGATTGATTGTAATTTACTAACTTTTAATATTTAGTTTTTGTACAGCAAAGTGTGACTACAACAGTTACAATAAAGCACAATCTCATTTAATCATGCCAAGGTTCTAGCTTTTACACCTGCACTTATTTTAAAAGTAGACGAAGTATAATTTGAGAAGTTTTGCTGTGCAGCAAAGAAGTTACAGAACAAACACAGTGGACAAAGCTGATTAAAAATACGGTTTTGTGCAAAAAAAGGTCTAATTTTTTATTTTATTTTACAAAATTTCTAAAACTGTCTGATTTGTTACAAAGATCCTGGAAAGTTCCAAACTCAATGCTATTTCTTCCAAAATACAGAATCTGATCAAAATAGGATAGCAGATTTATGTTTTGCACCACACAAATAACTGTGCTAGCATTCAAATGCTTTGCAATTGCTTTCATGAAGCTTTGCTCAGAAGCTTGGTCTAGGCCATTGAAGGCACTATCGAGAGCTAGAACTTGCGAGCTTCGTATAATTGTTCTCAAAAGAGCAACCTTTTGCCGCTGCCCGCCACTTAGGCATTTGCCTCCTTCACCAACTGGTTTGGAATATCCCATTTCTTTAAATGTGTCATGGCAATCAAAGGCTTTGCAGATGTCTATCAGTTTTTCATCAGAAATGGACTCTGATCCAGCCCTCAAATTGTCTGAAATTGTCGAGTTAAACAATGATATATTTTGTGGCAGATAACTTACAAGACGGCTAATTGTGCTCAGATCTTGTACCTCAACTCCATCGATCTTTATAGAGCCCTGATACTCTACTAACCCAGCAAATGTCTTTATGAAAGTAGACTTTCCTACCCCGTTTTCACCGACAATGGCTACTTTCTTATTTTTTTCTATGCTTAAGTTTATCTTGTCGAAAATCCTGTTGTTTCCAAAGTTCACAGACACATTTTCAAAAACTATGTTTTTCTTAAACTGATCAAGCATGCCTCCGACTTTTTTGGCAGGTTCAAAATCCAGCTTGTCGATTTGAGAGTTTTCTAGATTCGAATATGAAACGAAAACAGCATCGATGTCGCGCAGCATCTTATAAAATATCCTTCTGATATTTTCTATAAGCACGATCACAACAGCATACTCTTGATTCTGAATATCTCCATTCCTGCTTATTTCTTTGATGGAAAAATAAGAAGTATAGAAAAGATAGACGGAACTCATCAGGCCTATTGTATCGTACGCAACTTCGTAAATCTGTTTCGATCGCGTGTGTTTTTCCAGTAGTTTTGCATATAGCTTAATCTCACAATTTAAATTGTCGTATGTCGTGATTTTTTCGTAGTTCATCAAAATGTCTAATCTCTTTGTGTTTGAAGCTTCGTAGTCACAATTTATAATCCTTCTCATGTTTGATCTTTTTTTTTGGATGAGCACCATGAATACAAAGTAGGTCGCAAGTAAAAACGCTATCTTCGCGGAAAGCTCTAAATCAAACTGGTTTTTTACGGTGTTGATTGAAAGAATCAAGATGAATAATCTTGGTAAGAGACGCGTCAATACTGTGTTTATCAGCTCAATTATTGCAGACGATCTGCGAAACAACATGCATTGAAGAGCCCCTAGCTTGATTTTATGAAATGACTGATACTTTAGATTCAAAAAGCTGTTTAACACCTTCGTGTTTACTGTCCGGTAGTATGACGAGATCAGATGAAACTTGAATATGTTGCTGAAAAAGACAAGCAGGGCTAGCACCAGTTTAAGTGATATTGCCGTCGAAAGATATACCAGGTCTTGAGAGACCTCTACTTTTGGAACATAGGATCGTGCCTCGAATTCTAAACTGGTCCTTTCTGCACACTGGAGAAGAGCAAGCAAAAACAGAAAAACTGAAGACTTGATTTTGCTGTATTCGGGGGTTTGCATTATTTTCCAGATCATCTGGATTTTTCCCATGACAACCTAAACTCTGAGTCTTTTATTTTCATTCTAAAAAGGAGGTTAAATATTTGATTGGTCTCGGCAGAAGAGAAGATCAATCAAATGTCTTGAACTGGATAAATTACAATGACTTTACACCGGCAGAAAACGAACAAAGGTCAAGCAAAAATAGCATGCTAAATAAACACTTTTCATGCCTATGCTTCACTTGAAAAAAACGGTCAAGCTGGGACTTGAACCCAGAACCTTTCGGTTAACAGCCGAACGCGCTATCCGGTTGCGCCACTTAACCATGCGCTGCTGCGCTTTCATAAATAACAAGGCAATGCAAATGTTACTTATTCAAGAGTTTTCCATTGTCTTTCAATTTTGAAAGAACAATGTCATTGCAAAGTTTATAAAAAGATGTGCTTCAAACTTATTAAAGACAAAAATAAACTAAAATGTATTTTATTTTCGTTAAACTTTATTTTCTCACGGAGCTTTCATAAAAGTTGTAAAAATTGCCTTTTTTAGACATCAGATCCTCAAAGCTGCCTTCTTCATAGCACTCCTTTCCGCCAAGATAGATTACCTTGTCAAAATGCTTTAAAAGCTCCAAATTGTGAACAATCATTATTATTGTCTTATTCATCATGTATGTTTTCATATCTTCGATGATCTTAAGTTCAGAGTTTTGATCCATATTAGAAGTGGCCTCATCAAACAGCATGACTGGCGCATCTTTGATAACGGCTCGCAAAAAGCATACTTTTTGTCTTTGCCCACCACTGAGCCGGTTGCCCTTTTCTCCTACACGCTTGTTGTATCCCAGCTCTTTAAATATCTCGTGCATCCTGTATAACTTCGCATATTCCACAACCTTCTCGTCAGAAACAAGTATATTTCCTTGTTTAAGATTCTCTATAATTGTAGAGTCAAACAAATATGAATTTTGTGGGATATAGGCCAAGCTTTGCCGTAGTCTCTTTTTGCTTATATCGCCTAAATCAAACCCATCGATTTTGACAGTGCCCTCGTAGTCATAGAAGCCCTCTAAAACCTTGATCAGCGTAGACTTTCCGGAGCCATTGGGCCCTGCAATAGCTACCTTCTCGCCTTCATTAATTTTAGCAGACAGATTACTTATTATCATCTGGTTATCATACTTAAAATATAAATTTATAATCTCAATCATTGAGCCTGATATATTGACTTCAATGAACGAGTCTCTTTCATCGTCCTTGCAATCTTTTATTACATTTTGGTCCAAGTTTACGAAGTTGTTTGCAAGGGAATCAACACTCTCTATCATATTGATCACCTTTTCCTTCATTTTGTAAAAAACCAATGTGAAGCTTTTCAGATCCAGAATCTCTGCTTTGGAAATCCCGAGGACGCTCAAACAATAAATATTAATGACCAAGAAGAAAATTACATTTAGAAATGAAATAAGCTCGAAGCTGACCCAAAAGATTATGCTATAGAATACCTGGTCATCCATTGAGTCTCTATACTTGTCTAGCTCATATTCCAGGTTGTCATAGGAGATAATTCTCTCATAGTTGTACAAAATATCATACATCTTCCTCGAGCTCTTTTCAAATCCTTCGTTTACCTTAAATCTTACAATGGAGCGGAGATATTGGAGAAAGCATGAAATTCCGATAAACCCGATAATGCAAGCTAGAATAACAGCCTTGAGCTTGAAATTTTTGATTTCCTTACTGAGACTGCTGACAGCTATAAGAAAAAACAGCAAATTGGAGACAAAGTCAATGCATATTGAAGACAAAAACTCTATCAAAGAATAAACTCTCCTGTTTATGCAATATTGAGCTTCGCCTAATCCTGTTTGCATGAAAGCCTTATAATTTACGTTCAGGAACTCCGTAAAGAAGTTGATAATACTGCTTTTCACCGCTATTGCAACAAAGTAAGCATTGAAGATCTCGTAAAGCAGCATTGTCGAATATCCTACCACACAGTACATGCAAAAATACGCAGCCATGTTGATTCTTTCAGACTCCTTTGCCTCCTTGCTCGTCAATTGTGCCATGCTCTGATATGTTTTAATTTCAAAAAAGTTGTACGCCACTAAAGCTAGTAGAGCAGGAATTATCAGTGATCTTAGAAGTTTGTCGTTTGTCACGTACTGTTCAACATATCTTCTAGTTTTTGATATTAGGCTTTGCATAATTACAAAAATATTTGGGCTTTTTATTAAAACGACTTGAAACTGTTTTGCATAAACAAATAATTGTTTATGATTAAAAAATTAGTTAATCAAATTTAATAAAGACAAATATTTTAGGCAGATCACAGACACAATGAAGCCTCTGGACTTTGTTTTTGTTCACATGCACAGCACTTGCCTGAATGCTTTTTACATGAGTATTATTTACTTTTGATCTGGATCAGTAATTCAGACATTCATATTGCTACTGTACTACATTTTGTTAGATTTTAATACTCACAATTAGAGGCAAGTTAATTTAGAATTCTAAAGATGTCTTGGTCTGCTGCTTTCCTTGCAGAATTTTTATTTTTATATTTCTAGAAGGAATTAATTGACATATCAGACGCTATTTTCAGATTAAAACCTGCTTATAGCGGCAGAGCTATGCTTGATACAAGGCTTGAAAATTTTAATTCTTAAACAAGAAGAACTAAATCTAAGCATCTCAAAAATGTACTATATGTGCTAATTCTAAATTACTTGTTTTGATCTTTTGGATTTTATCTTGTGTGCTGAAACTTCGATGCATTGTTTTATTTTTTTTCAACTGTATTTCACAACATTCTTATCTCGATCATATCACATTTCTAAATAAAAATATGATTACGCTTGTTTTTTATTTGTAACATTTTGGTTTTGATCTTGATTAAACAGTATAAGACAACTTTCAAAAAATTGTATCTAACTGATTATGACTCATCGTTCGAAAAATAACACAAATGGCAAAATTTAAGACGTAAATATTGCTTAAACAAAGAAAACCAATCCAAGATAAGTTCTATAATGCCTTTCAGGACTTAATATCTAAGTATATAATTATTTAACATACAACCCTTAACTTCTAAATGGATTATTTCTATATCTTGGAATTAAATACAGATAGAAGCATTTCATCAAAATTTCAGAATAAATAACAAATTCAACTAAGCCCTCATGAAGGAAGAAGAGTCTCAAAAGTCCAAACAGATTCTGTATCATTCTCCTTCAAAAGACTATTTGAGCACCACACCAGTCAAGAACGCCTTCAAGAAGTGCAATTACGAAATAGGGCCTTTTTTGGAGATTATGAATGATTTGAACAGAACCAAAATGAGGCTGAACAATGTAAATTTAAAAAAGGGCACCAATGAGAAGGAGGAGGATAAAGAGAATCAAATATATAAATAAAAGATTTATATCTTAAAGACTCAGTGTTTAGCGGATCGCTTATCCCAATAGACAAAAAAGTTTATTTTTTTGGGTTTAACTAAGAACTTCCATCTTCTTACTTCTTTTACATATTTTAGACAGAGAGGTTTATAAATTTACATTTATGAAAGTATCTAAATGAAACTTGTATTCTTACAAGAGCTGGGACAGATTATCGTTCTTTAACCCAAGTTTTTAATTCTGTCAACATTTAATTTCAATAATTTCATATGTTTTTAGGAGTTTAATTTAATCTCTGCTAAACCAAAAATTGAAATTAGGAATAACTGTTTGCTTGATTGTAAAAACTGTAGAATTGTCTGCAGAGATTGTTTTAAGATAAATTAAAATTAATTCGACAATTATAAATAAATTAAGGAGAAAAAGGGGTAAAAATCTATATAAAAAAAATTTTTAGCTTACCCAATGGCACAAAACTACGTGTTGAAAGATCGCAGCAGAGATGCGGACAGCAAAAAAGAAAGGT